>Ga0209639_1002068_pt1 | contig 17017 bp, 18 predicted proteins | sample EPASupsiteHSE605_FD_187268 | JGI IMG/M metagenome (GOLD analysis project Ga0209639, IMG submission 187268) | Bioremediated contaminated groundwater from EPA Superfund site, New Mexico - Sample HSE6-05 (SPAdes) (version 2) | ecosystem: Environmental > Aquatic > Deep subsurface > Groundwater >...
GACAATTGCAAATATCATAAACATCACCTGCTTTTTCAACACTTGGATAACTGATTCGATTATGAATCAGATCTAGAAACACTTCAAATGATTCTCTAGAATATGAAGAATCAAAGTTAAAAACCATCCCACAACTATTCTTGTAGAATTCTCGAAAAACACCACTATGAAACAACAAACATCCAATATTCACTTCATACTTGTCTCCATTATAAACAACAATTCCATCTTTCTCTTGACAACAAAGACGAGAACAAAAACTATCAATAATTCCAAAATGTGATTCCCATTCTCTCAACAAATTAATAACTCCAGTCTGATCATTTTTATGAATAGGAATACGTCCTGACACAAGAAAATCAATGAAATGACAAAAAACATCAAAATCACACGAATCACTCAAAACAATCCTATCTTTTGTGGAATATTCTTCTAGATATTTGTTTAAACACAACAAAAATCTCTTTTCAACATGTTTCTCTCTATCCTGACACTGAAAAACAACTTTCAGCATTAAAAAAAATGTCAAAGATTTTTCTGGAATATATATAAATTATCCAATAACATGTTAGAACCAATTGTGTCTTCAATAGACACTCAAGAATTCCCTATATTACTCAAATATGATCAATTAGTATTTCCAAATTTGGCAACTAAATTTTATAATGAGCTCAAATCAGTTTCGTCCCTTTATTGCTCAACAGACTTCTAAGAGAGAAGAAAAGTTGAATCAACTTCGAAACCGACCGGAAAATAACATAGTTATTCCAAGGGAGAAAAGAGAAGTTGAATTTGATGATGTTGATGAATTTGAAAATGATGAGGAGTATCAAGATTATCAAACATGACCAAAACCATCCTGAACATGATATAAAGACTAATAAACCCAACTTTGCAATGATTTTTTCGAGTAAGTTGTAATTTTTTAGATTTTGGAAATTAAATTTTTAGCAATATAACATTATATATCCATTTTGGTTAAAAGAGTCAAGTACAAAACATGGAGCTTCAAGATCACTTATATGAAGAATATGATGAGTTTTTAATGCCAAAGAGTTTTTTACAATTTAAAATAGTTAAAATGGTTTCAAAAATCGAAATACCATCTGATTCTTGTCATAATGCGCCTTTTACTCAGAATGAGTATCATATCAATTCTTCTGTTTATTCTATTCGTAGTTTTAACACGAATAGGCATTATTCTATATCCCTATTAGGAAATGTATTGCTGTTTAATACTCAAGGATTCGCAAAATTATATAATGATTCATCTTATCACCTTTGCTTGATGGATATACATCCTTCAGATTTGCTTATAGCGTGCAGTTCTGGTAAAGGTGCATTTAGAATATACTCATCAAAAACATTGAGTTATTATTTGGATTCGAATTATCATAAGAGGCCTTTGACAGCCCTTCGTTTTGCCCCATTTAGCAAAAAAATTCTTTCTACCTCATTAGATGGCGCATTAATTGTTACAGATTTGGTTCAAAACCAAAAATCTTTCCAATTTGCTAAAGATTGTCTAACCACTGTTTCGATAAGTCCAAGTGAGAGCTGTGTTGCTGCATCAAATAATAGCGGCAGCATTTTCTTTTTTGATGACAGAGATGAATGCCAAATATTAGAGATAAAAACTAATCAGGAATGGATTAATAACATTGTGTTTCATCAAGATTGTCTTCGTTTTGCATCCAATTCTTCGAAAGATTCTGTAAAGATATATGATATTAGAAATCCTTCAGAACACATATGTAGTATATCATCTCAAGGATCAAATACCCGCTTTATTGGTTTTATTAATGAACATTTGTTGAAGGTAGACAAGAAAGGCATATTATACACGTATGGATTAGATAAATTCGAGTGCTTAAGCAAGAAAAAGATATCGGAATATGATATATCCTCTTGTGATTACAATAATTTCGAAAATTCGCTCCAATTTGTACAAAATTCGAGTATAGTTTCATCACATATTTTAAGTAAAAATGTTGGACTATAAAACTGAGTTCTATTATCAATCACCGTATATTACAGCGCCTATTAAGATTTTGTGCGAACAATTAAACAATGATCCATTTATTGATAAACCAACTGATCTTGATGATTATGTGAGACTGATGGAGATTAATGTTTCTGAAATCAAAAACAACAATGAATCATTTTTACTTGACTCTGTGTTAAATTATTTGAAGAAAATAAACCAGCTCATTTTTCCTGAGACAATCCATTATAATCAAAGCCAAATAATCATTGATATACTTGAAAATAGCGGATTTTTACAATGGATTTTAAGCATGTTAGTAGTAAATACCGATAATCTATACGAATCTGAAACAGAGACGTTAATATCATTGATTAATGAAGAGCAAATGGAGCTTCTCTCATATTTATGCAGCACATCCGAGTTTTACACAGAGTTTCTATACGAAAAAGGTTTTTTTAATATTGTTTGTCAATTTCACTCCTACTACAGTACAGCAACAAATATGTTTGTATATAATACAATGAATTCTATTATAATAGACAGTCCTCCTGAAGCTTTAGCGACCATTTTAGAGACAGATATTGTTCATATAGCATTATATGAATTGGAGATCCAAATTTCCAAAAGAAATGAATCCAATCAAATTCCTCCAAGTACTCTTTTGAGCACAATCTATCAACAATATTTTCGTTTCCATCAGCCCCAAGTTTTAAATTCAATGATAGAAGAATACTTACCCAATATATCCAAAGCCCAAATCAGAGCAAAGATTCCTATGATGAATTTGATGGTGTTTTTATTTGATTCCGGACAAATACCAGAGTCTGCAATAATACATTGGCCATCTTATTATGATCTGCTTGTTACAGTTAAAGATTCAACCATACAAATTGATGATGAAATATGCAGCATTGCTACAAATCTTTTAAGGTTCATATTCAGATCCAAATCTTTCTCAAACGAACACAAGAAGAGATTAGCATTATTGTTACCATGGGGTTGTTTTTTGCCAAGATTATCCAAGAACCAACAGATGGTCTTGGAGTATCTTTCATTATTCATAGACATTATTCAATTAGACTTTGAGCAAAACGAAGAAAATGAATATCAAGCCTTCTGGAGAATATTTTTTAATTCAAACATACTTCAAGAATTGTGTGCTTTAATTCCAAACATGCCCTATCAGGCCCGCCAATTGTCAATATGCTTTGTTCTCAAAATCATTCAAATTAAGGATACAAGGCTTATCAACTATGTTAAGTCTTCTGATGTACTATCTACCATAATACTTGTATTATCAGACAGTGAGTCACCTTCAGTGATTGATCAAATATGCAATGCCCTTAATGAATTCATATATTCAATACAATCTGCAGAGAGTTCATTCATTTTTGAAATTGAAGAACAATATGGTCTAACGGCAATTCTTGAAGAATTGGCACATTACTCCTGTTGTGCAACCACTCTATACGACAACATTTTTAAATTGAAACAATAAAGTTACAAATCGATAATCAATAATTATCGTGCCGTTAATCACTCAATTTATGATTTATTTACAATTATCGGACCAATTTCGATTTCCAGTTTTTGAGTCAATTTTGCCGTCGGTGATATGTAACTTTCTGAAGTTTTTTCACTTCATTTTATATGAGTAAGGCTTATGTTCGTATTCATCAGTTCAAAGATGTACCAGTTAAATCAGGACTTTACGCATGGGTAAGGCTCGCTCCCCATGGCAATTCTTCTAAATGCGAATGTGGAGGAAATCCAATTACCTGTTATAATAAGGTTTGGGAAATGGATGCTTCCAAAATCGATCAGAAGACTGCTGTTGAAATTATTCTCAAGCAAGATCAGATTCTAATTGGTTCTAACGAAATTGCTATGGTTTTACTGCCAGTTTCATGGTTCCAACCAGAATGCGTTACACGTCAGTGGTTCCCAATGAAGGGCTCTGCCAACAAACCCTCAAATGTTATGGTTGAGATTGAGGTTCATATAACATCTTCAGGCGCCAGGGCTTTCCAAGCTCCTTATGCACAATTATTAGTAAGACCAGCATGGGAGCAAGGCTACCCACCACAACAAGGATTACCTCCACAAGGATATCCACCACAACAAGGTTTACCACCACAAGGATACCCACCACAACCAAGTTACCCACCACAAGGGTATCCACCACAGCCAAACTACCCACCACAGGGCTATCCTCCTCAGCAAGGCTTACCACCACAGGGATACCCACCACAACCAAGTTATCCTCCACAAGGCTATCCACCACAACAAGGATACCCACCACAGCCAAGTTATCCTCCACAAGGCTATCCTCCTCAGCAAGGCTTGCCACCACAGGGCTATCCTCCTCAGCAAGGCTTACCACCACAGGGCTATCCACCACAACAAGGATTTGCACCTCAGGGATATCCACCCCAATATTCTCCTCAACAGAATCCATATGCAGATAATACTTACCCACCACAACCTGCACCCGAGGAGAAGCCAACAAATAATATGTATCCCGGACAAGTTCCAACGAACCCCCCATCCTATCCATCAATTTAAACTAAATATCACATTTAAATTATTATACATGTATGACTGAAATTGGATCTCTTCTGGTATTTCGTTTCCAACATTTTTGGCAGATCCCCACTCCTTTCAGACTTTTTCCTTACTCTATACTTGATAATCTCACTCGTCGAGAATGGGCACACATCATTGTTTTGAGCAAATGGAAAAACTGAGATCTTTTTAACAGTTTCAAGTGGTAGTTGTTCCCAATCAAGAGGCAATTCCAAATTACTCTCTTGATCCACTAGTATTTGATCTAATTGGTACATATATTCCCCATATTCGGGCGTTTGGTCAAACGAAAGGTTGTTAATGACAAAGAATAGGCTATAAAGACGGCTAGGTAGCTGAGATACCATCTCATATTGTATAAAGTCTTTTTTAGCCTTATATATATCTTTTGGATCTTTGGTTTCTCCCCATGGTAGGTCTCCCAGATACATCTCACAAAGTGAGAAAAACCAGCACCATATATCATCCCTGCGGGATTGATCAGCATGCTTGTGTGCTGTTAATGATGAATACTTAATTGTACCTTTATACGAAAGATACTTTGTTTGAACAATATGAGTTCCATCTTCAGCATTTAAGTATTTTCGGGATAAACCAAAGTCAACAAGAGCAAAACTACATTGATGACCTGGCTTCAGTAAAAAATTGCTTGGCTTGATGTCTCGATGAATAAATCCACATTCGTGTAAGGCTTGAATGCATTTCAACATTTCTTTCGCAACTTTAACAAATGTAACAATTGAGAATTTATGACCATTGCACCTTCTTCGTAAAGAAGAAATACTAGGACCCAAAAGTTCAATTACCATATATCTGATTCTTTCATTTTCTCCATTAACAAAAAAGCGAGGAAAATAGCAGCAACCACTAAGATACTTTATGACATCTAATTCCCTCAATAAAGCAGTCTTTTTAGATGACAAATACTCACACTTCATAGCATATGCTTTCTCATCTTTCTCAACATAATATACATCTCCATACCCACCTTGTCCTATGCACTGAATAAGCTTGAAATCATCTATAACAGAACCAGATGGTATTAATTCCCGTGAATGGCGCCCATTCTGCTTCATTTCAAGGAAATTTAATTTATTTGAATGCCAACAATACAAAAATCGGTCTCAAAATTTGAGTACGAAATAATCGGGCTTTACACAACGATAACGATACATTTTATGAATAACACCGAGATATCCGAGATTACGATTCTCCCTCAGTCTCAAATACCCGAGGGGGCCCCAACGAATTTGGTCTATATTCCTTATGTTCAGGTTGAAGGATCCGAAGAAAAATATCTAGCAGGCAAGGTTGTTGAGAGTCTTCCTAATGAAGGCAAGCCCTCTTTCCTTGATGGCGTTCATTCAAAGCTTGTTGAAGCCGATTCTTCAATTTCAAAGAAGCTCGATCCAATTGGCAAAGATCTTGATCAAAAGATCACTGATTTGACAAGAAACGTCAGAAACACCGTAAAGGGGTGGTTTTCTCAGAGACCCAACGAGCAACAGCCTCCTCCAGCACCATTATAATCAAGTAAAACTTAAGATAGTTTTTTTTAGCAGCACGATGATTTGTTTGCATGCCTAACATCAACAATTTTGGGTCTCCATATTGAAGGTGCTGAGATCTCAAGGTATGTCGATACAATCTTGCGGAATCCAGCTTCAACATTTTCTCCTGTCTTTGCAGACACCTCTATCAAATCATATTGCAGGGACTCTGCCCACGCTTTGGCGCTTTCATAAGTCACCTGTTTCTGCTCGCTCAAGTCTGATTTATTAGAAAATATAATGATCGGAAACTTTTCACCTTTAATACCGGATTTGCTAAATAGATTTTCTTTCCAAAAGTCTAGTCGCTTAAATGTCTCAAGTTGGGTGCAATCAAAAACCAAAATGCACGCGTCTGTTCCACGATAAAAAGCGGATCCAACAGAATTAAATCTTTCTTGGCCCGCCGTATCCCAAATCTGCATCTCAATCTTTTGCCCGTCAATTTCGAGATTATGTGTCGAAAAATCTGCGCCAATTGTTGCTTTAAAATCAGCCCTAAATTCTTTCTCGACAAATTGGTGTATTAACGCGGTTTTTCCAACTCCCGTATCACCCAATAGAACAATTTTGAAGATGCGGGGCTGACTCATCACTATTTTAAATTAAACGTCAGTTCTCTATTGAATCTTTGGTAAACATTTATCGACATAGCCGCACATTGAATTTTTTTGTGAAGGTTTATCTAATAACCATTTGAAAAGTTGATTTCATTGATACATTTGATAGAAAACGAAATTTATAGAAAGTCACTTCATTAACGTTAATGGATGAGTGCGTTGAAGCCATGGAGGCCCCCAAGCCCAAGGTCATACATTTCACTGGGAGTTACAAGCAGCTTGACAAAGATGTCAATGTTGACAATAAACTAGCAGTGTTAGTGTTTATTCAACCTGATACACCAAATTACAAGAAGATCGTCGAGTCTATTAACAAAATGGCCGAAGAAGAATTCGGATATAATGTTTTTATTATCGATGCTCATAAAAACAAGGAAATCGCTGATCATTTCAAGGTCACCAAATTACCATTTGTAGTATATGCAAGAAGATACTATCACTGGGGCAATCCAATGTCAGGTGCTTTCGATGGAATAAGAATTCATTCGTCTAGAGCAGGCCAAAATGGTGAGCAGATTGCAGATGGTATCAGGGAATGGTTATGTTCTCAATACGAACTTTACTAAACTTTACGAACGATTAGATTTTACATGTCCGAGGCATTTTATGGAGGAAAAAACCACACAAGAAAAGATCAGCATCAAGAAAAGCGAGATTTCTCTCCAGATAGAAAGCTTTATTTATCGCTTGAAACCCTTTGTTCTTTATAGGTGGGTTTCGTTTGCAGTTATTACTGTAATTTTTTTGATTAGGATGTTCGCGACACATAAGTACTACTACGCTGGATATATTGCTGGACTCTATATTGTTCAATGCTCAGTTTTGTTCTTATCACCCAAGATTGATCCCGATCTTCATGGAAATGAAGTTTTACCAGGAGCCACCGATGCCGAGTTTAAGCCCTTCATTCGCAAGCTTCCCGAGTTTGTTTTTTGGAGGCGAGCCTTTTCTGCAAGTGCTCTTGCATTGTTTGCATCAATGCTCCCATTTGATCTCCCTGTTTTTGGACCACTTCTTGCTCTATATTTCTTGTTAGTTTGTGTTTTCACATTTAGGACAAGGATCGCGCACATGATCAAGCACAAATACCTTCCTTTCGATCTCTCTAAACCTTAAAAAAACTTCATTAATGTCCATTATTGTTCTTGGTTCTCCTCGTGGTTTTCATTTGTTTTTCGATCCTCTAATGGTTTTTGAAGACGAAGCGTTTGAATATCACATTGATTATTTCACGAAGCTCAAAATGGTATCCGAATTTTTGTTTAATAATGCAAGCCATGCTGCTTCAGTAATTGATAAAATTGAGCACAAATATGAGCTTCCTATTGATCTAAAAGAGTATTTTCAGGGGATTCTAACACTAAATGGAGGGAAATTTGCGAAATCTAAATGGAATTTCATGTCTCAAGTTCTTGGACAATTAGTTTCACAAGCTTTTGGCCTTAAATGGTATTGCTTTCCGATGGACGCACAAAGATTTTTGTATTCAAATCTTCCTGCTATCCTTAATATTGATGAAAGCATTATTGTTGAAACTGCTAAGGATTTAGCTTATCATCTATACAACCCAGATGATATAGAACTTCGATCATATAACGAGCCGGATTTTGAGGAAGAAATTAATGAAAAAGAAATAGAGTTCCTTAGAAAGCTTGAAGAAGAAGAAGACTACTAAATAAATATCACATTTATTATGTCCAATCGCAAAGGACTGGTTTTAGTTTTTCCCATCGATAACCAATGTTTTTAGGAACCTTGTTTAACATTTTTGCAGCATTCTCCAAAAACCATGTTTTGTTTTCTTTTCCTCCTCCATTCCATACTATTAATTCTCTAAATCTTTGAACATGTTTGATACAGTTACCATTTGTTCCAGGGAAAGCGTTAATTAATTCTTGTCGAATATCACATTTAGACAGTAGATGATACTTCTTATTCATCAAAATATCAAAATCAGTCGAATTATACCATTCATTTCCAATCATTCCATTGAGAATTTGATGAGGAACGACCATTCCGATGTTATTAACTAAATGACCGAGCAACTCATATGCTTTCATACCTATTTTGATTCCAACATTCCATGTGTTATTCAAAGAAAGTATTTGTTCCACTGCTTTTCGAGAAAGAAAGATCCCTGATGATATTTCAAAAGTTTGGAAAAAGTATCTTGGTTCAACACACCCGCCTTTGGTCAATATCTGATTGGAATTCATCAAATTGTTGGTTAAACTCTTGAAAAGATCCATAAATCTATCTTTGATAATATATGCAGAATCACCAACTAGGAATAGCCATTTGCTAGGTGAGCGCTCAAGATACAATTGTAGCGATTTGTACAATTGCCATGATGTAGGATTAGCCATTTCAAAAGGAGGGGATTCAACAGTTATTGAAGAAAGATGGCATTCATCATTAGTCCACTGGTTCAATGAATAGAATTCAATATCATCAATAATTGATTCTTCTTTCAAAGAATCTATCCATAGACTTTTTAATAAACACTGATGCTTCTTGCTTGCATATTCATCATCAAAAATCATGACATACAACGACTCCGATTGCATTTTCCCATTATATTTAGGATTTTTTTTGTTAGGAACAAAAACTTTGTTCATTTTATTGATCTTAAAACTTTGGCTTGGAAGCCCAGGTTTAGTTGAGTATATAATCGAATAGATAAAGTAAAAAACAATTCCTAGTATAAGAAATGGCGATGAAGATAAATAAATATTATAAAACCTCTTGAATCTCATTCAAGGAAAAAAATACAAAATTGTTTATTGTTTGTACAACACAGAAACAACATAATAGGCAGAAAGGAAGCCTATTGATCCGTTAATTGCCCATACTAATAATGAAAGTAAGAAAAATAGAATCAGTATATATAAGTTTTCTAACAAATCGCTAGAGTAAAAGTGTTTCATCCAATGATGAATGAGGTAGAGTAATACATACACACCAGAGTGAGAAGGAATATGGAATGATGCCCACCACCATTCATAATCTTCATAATATACCAGAATGCTGAGAGAAACAATGGACACAATTATAGAAATAATTGTCATTGCACCCAAAGAGAGTAAACCAATTGGGAAAATAGTATTAAGTCCATATGAGGTTGGAACCAATTTCATAAGAATATCCAAAAACGGAAAGATCACAATAAAAATGATAAATCCACCAATAATTTCCATGCATTCTACACTAAATGCTATTGGACGTTTTGGAATCTTTCGGGGAATGGGTGACGATTCACCCATTGATCTAATTCTGTTATACCACAATCCAAATACTTGCCCAGAGATGCTAAGTAGTGTTGACATAAAGAATACAAAAGCAATGAAAATCATCCTTTTGATTGACAGTTTTAGTGGGCCATCAGTAACATATCCATATATTATATATACAAATAAAGATATAAACATGCTGATATTTTGGTAAATGGATACTCTCAGGGATGAAAACTTATTACCACCAATCCCTGTTGAAGAGTACACGATTTCAGTGAGAAAACCAGCTACAGGAGAAAGAATAAGATACAATGAAAATAATGTTTTGATATATGTTCCAGAATACGATGGCTTATACAGACCCAATGAAAACAATACCAACCAGCAAATAATAATTATTAAAAAATGAAAACCAAGCCCAACTTTTGTGCTCAGAGATATTACACTTGAAGGAGTACGAAAAATATCGTTTTTAATTACTCTCCATCCACCATCTACTTCTCCCTTGCTTCCTTGAATGTGTCTACGTTCTTTCTTGAGAAACTGGATAGTGAAAGCAAAGAAAATAATTGAGAAGAAGAAAACCCCTACAAGAATATTAGCTAGAATAGACCACTTAATATGTGGTAAATACTGTGTGCTTAAAATTTGCTTCCATCTTCGAGTGGGCTTATCATCAACATACTTGAAAGAAATGGAATAAGAAAAAGTAAATTCGGAAGAATTCTCAATAGAATCCGCAAAATCAAATTGGCATGGGGGGATATTTGGAGGAGAAACCGGAATTATGGTTAGAGAATCAATATAACTCAAACCAAGACCAAAATCTCGAAAAATCGAAACAGTGAAATTGTAATGAGTGAACAAATAATGTAAACCACGCACAAGACCATGCTTTTGACTTACATCTTCTTGAAATCCAATGTCGAATCCATATATGAACTGAGAATCGCCACTACTTGAAGTTCCTTTTTGAATATTATTCGGTAATCCATCAACAAAAAAGGTTGCTCGATAATGCTTCTCGATTAGATCATAAAGAGCAGTTTTTTGCTCAGAAGAATAGTTCTTTTTACATATAAACCTACAATTGGTATTATGGTTTGTCTGCAATTTCATTGGAGTACTGTATCTCTTATTTCCAATTAAATTTTCATATATGTCATCAGTTTCAGATGTTATTGGAGGTAAACAAAATAGATTTTGATAATAGTAACTCTTTGGTTCAAATCCATAATTACTCTGTAGCGGACCGGCTAAAACATCAATGTAGTCAGAATCCATATAACTTTTCGGCCGGGAATCAAATAAATTTATAATAAAAACATAGAGCATTTTGGCACTTTTAATGATCCATCATAAGCTTTTCAACTGTTTGCATATACATCTCGAAATCAATTTCTTGTGCGAAGAAGATACCTTCGGGATCTGGACTAACTTCTGTAAGCCCAATTTTTTCGCCATGAAGTACAACGTTGACACTAAAGCGCTCATACCTGATTACTCCTTTATCACCATAGCATAAAACAAATGCAGCAATTGGATCTGCAGTAGCCATTGAGCCATTTTTGTTAAACTTTATCATGCACTGCCAAGTGTGATGAAGCCATTTTTGCATCGTTGTTTCTGTACGAGATGTATATCTCTCAACATCTCTTGGCTGGAGTCTGTGCTTTTGTGTTAATGTCCATGAGCTAACAATTTGTTTTGGTTTCTCAAAGAAGTTAAAAACAATCTGAGCAGCTTCCGGATCAGCTCGAATATTGAACTCAGCCCATTTAGATGCATTTCCAACATCATCAGATGTTCCTCCCATGATACAAATCTTTGATATTTTGTTCATTGCTTCAGGGTTCATCCTTGCAGCTATGGCTACATTAGTGAGTGGACCTAAAGTCAATAATGTGAGATCTGGAATAGTTTCTGCAGCTTTAATTAGAGCATTTACTGCATGTTCAGTTTGAACATTATCGTCAAGGGAATATGTAAAAAACCTATCATCAATATCACCCATCCCATCAACACCATGAATGCCCGGAACATGCATAGATGGACAAATCAATGCATCTGCACATCCACTATATACGGGTATTTTTTCAGCACCGTGACCCCACACTTTAATTGTCCTACATACGTTATGAACAACATTTTTCAAAGATGCATTGCCTCCAACACATGATATACCTACAACTTCAACATGCGGACATGCTAAACATATTAATATTGCTGTAGAATCATCAACACCACAATCAGTATCAATCCAAAGCTTCATTCTAAGTGGCAGAAAACGATGAAACATTTCATTAGTTTATTGGAAGCCATTTTCAGGTCTGTAGGGGGGGTAGTATTGAGGATAGTAGGGTTGTGGATGGAAAAAGAATTGAGGGGCAACTGGGTATGGATTTTGGGTTCGATCGAATGATTCGTTCATATTGTTATCGAGGAGAACATCATCATCTTTCTCTGGAGCTGGTTTCTTGTTCGAATTACAGATTATGATTATAACTAATGTAATAATTAAAACAACTAAGAAGAGAAGAGAAACAATAAATATTATCATTGAATAGGATATGTGAACAGTAACTTCGTTTGGCCCCTGAGAAAACTGGAATTTCCCTTCATTATCAAAGATCCCTTCTTTCTTACTACCACGAAGTGTGATAATTGGGTCAACCGGTGCCGAATTAAGTTCAAGTTGACGGAACAAACCAACTTGTGGAAGGATATATGTTTGATTCGAAACAGTAGTAATTATATTGGCAGAATCTTCAAGTCCATGAATATCATTGTCCAAAGGCTTCGTTTCTATCATGAATCTCCTATGGAATGGAAAATTCGTTGTGTGAATAACAACAAGGCTATGGCCCTTTATTTTATCGCTAATTTGGTAATCTTGAGATGCATTATAGATGTGTTTATGATTTTTCGATATTACTTGAATTGTATCATTAAAAACCATTCGGCTAGCTATTGAAAGGTTAATGGCATCATGTTCATTCAAATTCCAAAGACATAAATCTATTCCTTTGGTATTATAAAGGTCGGCTTGGGGATCATCTTCAATATGCAAGTAAAAAGAGTTACCATCAGTAGCAGCAATTTGTTTACACATGGTACTATCAAAAAGAACACTATAATGCAAACAAATATCAAGTTCGGACTCAAAACTTAGCCCATATTTACCAGCATCAATGTGAAGCCCTTTAATATCCATTTGAGATTCATGATCAATCTTTGCAATCAATTCAGATCTTTTGTTTTGCATAGAATGTAGCTGAATATTCACTCCTTGAGTGTTTGGGAAAAATAATGTCATTTCCCCTCTCTCCAGAGGTACAAACGATGGAATATGCTTCTTTAAATCAACATGATAATCCTCAACCAATCCATCATAATGATTTTTCAATTCTATCTTCTTTTGGAACAAGACCAAAAAAATCAAAAGTATCATTTGAAAACCTCCACAACATGATACAAAGATGGGTTCTAATAATGCCTTTCTCTTTCTTCTTGTTGTATTTTTTAAAATATGAAGAATTCTCAGTTTATTTATATTGGCGAAGAAGAAGAGGAAGAGGATGTGTATGAAGTCGAATCGATTATTGGAATGAAGGTTGACAAAGGAGTTCTTAAGTTTAATGTTAAGTGGAAATCTCATGAGATTCCCACATGGCAAGATTTTGATTGCTTGGATCATTCAAGGCAGCTGATATCTACATATTTAAGGAATACTTATATAATAGTCGATAATCGCGATCAAGAAGTTCAAACAGATCCAGTTGGAGATAATAATGGAGAAAGGAATGAGTTTAAGCTTGAAATGGTTAATCATATACCAAATACATGCATGAAAGCTATAGGTTCTCAAGAGGATAGAAAAATTCCGACTGAAATTCTTAGTATTAACAGAATTAACCATACAGCAAATGTTCAGTATGGAACTAATGGAGAAATAGGAGATATTCCTATTTCAAAAGTTCTTGAAGATGATCCTCTTGTGATATGCCATTATTATTTGAAACAATTCTCAAATCAAATGGAAAGCACAGAAGACTGGTGTTAAAATATTTTTATTGTTTAGAAGGAAGAAACAAAACAGAATTCGGTGAATATAGGTTTTCAAGACCGATTGATGAGAATCTTTCTTGAACCTTCATATCTGCTTGAAAATAATCAGAGCTCTGCATATTTTGGCTACATTCAGTAAAATTTTTAAGGAAAGTTCTGCTTTCATCGATTTTTTCGGAAATGGAGTCAAAACAACGAATAGACTTTTGAACTATATTTTCTTGCTTCTCAACAATCTTTTTTAAACCTTCAGTTCTAGAATCATAAACATTCTGTTGAAATTCTTCTAAAGCGGCCAAATCATCTGGTGATATATATTCACTTTGGCTAGAAACATGATTGACACGAGCTTTCGGTGAATACTGACCAGTATAATGAGGAGTAGAAATACATCTTACTGGAACCTTATTCTGAAATGAAATTCCTCTGTTCAATCCACTTTCAAACATAAAATATGAAAAGTCTTAGCCTAAACTCTCCTCCTTCAGAGGCTATTGCCTATTTTTCTCTAGCTGCGCCTCTAATATCGAATTATATTGATGCAGAAAATGATAGAGAAGCTTTTTGGGCAAAGATTGTTGAGTTCATATTTGAATATCTGAATGAAAAAGTAGATTTGACTGCAGATCCAAATATTTTTCTCGAAATATTGGATAAAAACAGGAAATTATTGGTTTTGGAAGACACTGCCACATGCATTTTGTTTATTGAGAGACTGTATACTATACCACTCTCTGATTTTTTACTTGTTAAATTCCCAAAAGCTACCGGAAACCCTTTAATTACGATTAACACTCTTTTAACGTTATGCTCAATGAAACACCCCTTATTTATGCGCTTTGCTGGAGAAAGAGGAGCTATTGAGCGTCTTTTTGATACGTACCTCCCTATATGCACTTCATTCATAGGGAGCATTGATAATGAGCACATAACATTTCGCTTGATGATTTCAAATCTTATGTGCCATGTTATAGAGAAATATTACGAAAAAATTGTTTTAGTGGAGCAACTTATCCTTTCTTTTCGTAATAAATTGATTCGTATGGCATGTGAGGCACCATTAATGGAATCCGTACCATTTTTTAGATTATTAATATGGTTAGATAGATCAACAATTCATAAAGCCCGCCAAGAAATTGCTACAAAAAGATTAGTAGCTCTCCTCAATGGAGCTCCATCAGGACATCCTTGTCATGCAATGGTTTTTAGATTTATATTCAAGGAGAGCTTTGAGTATTTTAAATATCCGACGCTTTTACAAACAGTATTTCAGCAAGGTGTTTTTTCCACATGGGATATAGAGTCAATTGCTTCTTTAATTAGAACAAGTGATACCGATTCCTGTTTAATGGTAATCAAGTATCTTTCAAAAGAGATGTGCTTATCAGCTGTACTGTCAAGAATGGCAGCTGTTCTCCTTTCAAACAATCTCCAAAAAGTAATCGTATCAGTAAGCTTGGAAAACTGGTTCGTTGAACTTTTTTCCAAAATTAGGGTTATGATTTTATTAGCAGAAAGAAAGGGAAAATACTTAAATAGATCGAAAAGACTTCTAGAAATCATGAAATCTGGAATATTTGACAATATTTTAAGCATTAAAAACCAGATTGATATTATATTATCAAAACTCAATGATTTTGATGACGAAGTTGAATCATATAGAACACTGATACCAAATCTCAAATATTTTCCATTTATTTCAAATGGTTTAAGTTTGTTTGAAATAGAAACGAAGTATAACAGTGTTAAGACCAAAAAGAAACAAAAGAGATCAATGTCTGTACCCAAAAAATCACAAGAGAAGAAAAACCCAGCTGCAAACCATGAAAGTGATGATGATTAATCCTTTAAATCGTCCCAGTCATAGTGATTATCATATGTGTATCCATTAGATAATAAACAATTGCGGAATAGTTGTCTAAGATATGTATAATCTGGCTGATAATCAAAAGTGAGGCTTCTAGCAATGCTGAGCAAGTCCTCAAATACACTTGGTAGTCCTTCACATATCTCTTTTGGAGACGATTTCATCTTTTTTTGTGCTATAAGATACAGTTTATCGTCAAAGTTCGGAGCAACCATATTATTCCATGGTAGCTTTCCTTTTGCAAGATATATTAAAACATATGCAAGAGACTCCAAATCATCCCTCCTTGTCTGTTCAATACCCATCTGTGTGTGTATTGATGAATATCGAGGGTTACCCACAATGCAATCAGATTCCCTATATTTGATGTGTTGCTTGGTAATAGGATCAAAATATATAGTTGATAAGCCAAAGTCTATAAGATACACTATGTTGAACCCTTTTCGATTATCAATTACAAAATTCTGTGGTTTGATATCACGATGAACAATTCCTTTCGCATGAATATACTGTAAACGAGAAATCATTTGGTATGCAAGCTGTAAAACCGTTTTCATTGAGAACTTTTCACCATTTAACATGAACAAATCTTCAATAGATGGACCAATATAGTCCATTGCCAAAATGAAATGATTCTCATCATCGCCAAACCAAACAACCCTTGGGAATCCTATTGAACCAATCAAAATCCGATATATCTCTGATTCATATAATAACTGATTCTTTTGTATATCTTTCTTCTCATATTTTAAACAAACTATTTTGTTATTCGATTTTTGCCTCCCTTTATACGCTATTCCATAAGATCCTTTCGAAATCACATCTAAAACTTCAAAATCCATTTGGTATTTATTAAATAATCCCATATGATATCCCTTTGTAAAATCATTCTTCCAATTTAATCAAGATCAAAATATGAGTAAGAAGAATAAATGTTCCTGTTCTTTCTCGTCGGTCAAATGATGTTTTGATGTAATTCTCTTTGATGAATGTTATGCGAACAGCTCCATTACCTGAGTTGCCAATCATGGAACCACTACCTGTAGGGGTGGCCATGCTTTCAACTCCACTTTTCATTGATGTGTTGAAGAATATGAAACCAGAAT
>Ga0209639_1002070_pt1 | contig 17006 bp, 14 predicted proteins | sample EPASupsiteHSE605_FD_187268 | JGI IMG/M metagenome (GOLD analysis project Ga0209639, IMG submission 187268) | Bioremediated contaminated groundwater from EPA Superfund site, New Mexico - Sample HSE6-05 (SPAdes) (version 2) | ecosystem: Environmental > Aquatic > Deep subsurface > Groundwater >...
CTATTCTTGTAGAATTCTCGAAAAACTTCACTATGAAACAACAAACATCCAATATTCACTTCATACTTGTCTCCATTATAAACAACAATTCCATCTTTCTCTTGACAACAAAGACGAAAACGAAAACTATCAACAATTCCAAAATGTGATTCCCATTCTCTCAACAAATTTATTACTCCAATCTGATCATTTCTATCACTAGGAATATGTCCTGACACAAGAAAATCAATGAAATGACAAAAAACATCAAAATCACATGAATCACTCAAAACAATCCGATCTTTTGCCGTATATTCATCTAGATATTTATTTAAACACGATAAAAATCTCTTTTCAACATGTTTTGTTTTATCCTGACACTGAAACACAACTTCTGGCATCAACAAAAAAAATGTCACATTAATCCCAAAAAGTGTCTTTCAGAAGTTGATTGTAAAATATGCTTCATTAGCTCTGGTCAAGGGAATTAATTGCTTTTTGGATTTTTCAAGGATGCTAATTCAAACTTGAAATATTTTGTATTATCAAAAGTGACACTGAATATTTGAATGAAAATTGATCTCATTTTGAAAAATGGAAGACCAAATTACCTTTCAAATTGATTAAGTATTAAAATAATATAAAACAACAGATTAATTGTTTTTTTACTTGTACCCAAGCCTAATAAACCTTGAACTAGACTTGTTCGATATCCGATTAAATAAACCACCTTGGAGTTAATTCTAACGTTATTTCGATATTTTAACAATCAATCAAATTATCGTCAATTGAAAAGAAGCAATGTAAAACAATCAAAAATTTGCCAAATAACAAATCACAAAAATGATTGTACTTCCATATCTCCTAACTTTGGCAGCATCAGGTCCGGTTTCGCCCTCTATTGAGGAAAACCCGGTAATTAATCCCAAAATCAATGGTTATACCACTTATACACGCATTTATACATATAATTCTTATTATGACACATACTCATATACATATACCTATGTTTATTATTCAAGCTCAAGTAGTTCATCCGGGTCGATTTATTCTTTTAGGGCAAGTTTGTGGGTAATATTGGCTATTCTTTATTGTGTTAAACCCGAGTTATTTGTTCAAAGATCCAGAAATCCTGGCGATCCTGAAGTCAAAGGCTTGAATTTTCCTGTTGAAGAAGGTACTACTCCGGCTCCAAATCCACAGAATCCACAGCCACAAATTGTTTATCCACAGGCTCCCTACCCACAACCTTATTACTCCCCACAAGGATATGCTCCCCCAGCTTATTACCCTCAAGGCTATCCTCCTCAGTATGGCTATCAAGTTCCTGGATACCAACCACAAAGTCCTTATCCTGCTCCAGGATATGTTGTTCAACCTGGTTATTCTGCTCCTCCTCAAGGCGCTTATCCTGTAAATCCTCAAGTTATTGGGTATTCAATGCCTCCTGCTGGTTATGCACAGCCTCATACCGAGTACACACCTCCAATCCAACCCAATTATGCTGCGCCACCAATGGAAAAGCATGAATAAAGTTTTTTATTAATGTTTGAATTTCATTCCATTTTTATTGCATTTTTACTAGCATTTCTTTCATTTTCAATGTTCTTTTCTCAAGGAATAATCATTCCGAGGACTTCTACCACCTCCATATCCGCATTTATAGAAAAAAAGCCAACAACAAGAGTATATATGCTAATTGTTAACATGAATCCACAGAATAGTTCTCGAATTGAGCGTGCTTTTGGATACTGGGGTAAAGAGTTTTCTGAAATGTTTAAAGAATCAAGATTTGTTATGACATCTCCATATAAAATTCAGAATGCGAGTCAGTACACTTTTCAAACATATTATAATAGGAGTTATGTAACCATACAAAATGCACTTTTGGATTTTGTGCAGTGCCTTAAAGACTTTTACTATCATCATGATTTGGACTGGATAATCCGAACAACAGAAGATTGTTTTGTTGATCTAAAAAGGTTACCCGAGTTTATAAGATCAATGAATTCTCAATATGATGGGAAAAAAGACCTGGTAATCAAGGGCCACCTCATTAAATCGAAGGGGTCTTTCTTTTATCTCCATGGAGGATCAGGGTGGATCATGTCCAGAGCTGCTGCAAAGCATTTTATTGACAACGAAAGCAAGTACATCTCATACTTTCTCTCGTGCTCTCCAAAAGGAGATGACACAATCACATACAACATTTCCCAAATTGCAGGAATACCTGCTGATTCAATGAGCTCTGAGGTGTTTCTCGGAACACCTTTCGATGAAAACTCTATAGATATTCTGAAAAACTCGTATTTTACTAATACATCCATATGCACCAATTGGGCCAATTCCCTAAAGCCAAAAATGGACTTCTCCAAAATTATTTTTTGGCACAGCGGAAGATCAGATATGCTCCCAGTGATTGATGGTTTCAGAATCATGAGAGAAATGCCGAAAAACCTATATATCGAGTTCTCTAAGTTCTTCGGGTACCTTTGTTATTAAAATTCTATTACTCTGTTCGATTATTAACCATGTCTGCTAATTTAGAGGATCTTCAGCAAGCTAATGCAGCTTCATCAAAGCCACCTGATCAAAATTTCGATGGTAGGAGGCTTCGTAAAGCTATCCTTAGAAGATGGCGCGATCATCATCAAGCGTTTGCACATTTTGGACAAAACCGTCCGTTTCAGTCATATGATTTGTTTCCCCAAAACATTCCTAATCAATATCGCTCTCTCGAACCCCCGTGTTGTTATCAGACATGTGGTCCTTATATTACTACAAAATTTATTAGACATATGTCAGATAAACATCGCTCAGGAAATACAGCAATGGCATGGCAACCAGATGGTAAAAGGTTAAATACAGGAGATCAAACTGGTGTAATTGCACTTTGGAATGGAACGGGATTTCAATTTGAGTTTCGATTACAGGCCCATAAAGAACCTATTAGTGACATAACATGGTCTCACTCAGGAGATTATTTGCTTACGATTTCTGAGAAAAACGAAGTTAGTGTTTGGCAATCTAATTATAACTCGATTCTTATGTTCCCGATTCATTCTGACAGCATTAATGGGAAAGTGCGTCAATTATCATTTTCTCCAACAGATAGAAAATTTGCAAGTTGCTCTGATGATTGTACGGTGAGGATTTGGGATTTGTCAACACAAAGAGAAGATTATAGATTCAACCATCATGGCCAAGAAGTCAGAACAGTCGAATGGCATCCATCAAAATCTCTTATTTGCTCAGGAGGAAAAGAAAACTCAATTAAATTCTTTGATCCAAGAGTGGATAAAGCCTTATCAACGCTAACTATCCATAAAAACAGTATTACCAGAGTTGCATGGAACCAGAATGGCCATTGGCTCTTGTCAGGTGCAAGAGATTCTATTGTTAGACTTAGTGATGTGCGAATGATGAAAGAAATCGAATCCTATCAAGGTCATGAAAGAGATGTCTTTACTGTTTCATGGAATCCATTAAGGGAAGATACATTTGTATCAGCAGGATATAGTGGAGAAATTCACTGGTGGTGCACAGGTGTTAACAAGCCATTGTATTCTCTTGCTAAAGCTCATAACAAAGCAATTTTCCATTTGAAATATAATCCAATTGGCACCGTTTTGGCCTCAACTGGACAGGATGGCATTGTTAAATTCTGGGTCAGAAATCAAATCGGTGGAGATCTTTCCAAATCAGCAAACGAAATAGAAAAAGTGAAAACTGTTGTTTCAAGCAAGAAGAAAACTCTACTAGAGATACCCGGACTCAGTTCAGCAACCAACATCCCAACAGAATCAATTGATACTAAAGAAATGGTGGAGATGAGAGAAATGGTAGATGAAAATGAAAATGATAATATGGACGAAATGGATATAAATGAGGATGACCTACAGTAAAGATTTGTATCATGACATTTTAAAAATATCTTCACTTTTTGATAAAAAAATCAATTCAAAATTTGTGAGAATACGGATATCATCATTATTTTTAATGTTTCCTCTATTACTGGCAAGAGTTATAGGGAATCCATATATATGTGGGAATGATATGTTTCCTTTGGAAATAACAGTACCGGAGATAGTTAATATTGATAAATCGCTGAGAGATATTAGCAACAGAACAAATATTCGGATTGATTTTGATTTTGGAGCAATCATGAATAAAATTGATCCTGTTGAATGCCATACTATTGGACAGAATGTAAGTTGGAGATTTGGAAGCATAACATGTGAGGCAAGGCATTTGATGAATGAAAAACGGATCCGTTCAGCTAATCAAACTCTTATTAATCTTATGAATTTTTATTCCAAACTAATCAAATTGAATCGAAATGAAGAACAAATTCACTTGAATTGGTCTACTGAGCTTAATCATGAGATTCAAATGCCCCCAACTAAGGAGTATTCAAGTTCCGATTTGCATGTTTTAGTTGTGGCCAGACCTTTTGCTCCCGATGCTGGTGCGTCTGTTGCTGCACATCCTGCTGCTGTTTCCAAAATTGATGGAAGGCCGAACCAAGGAATGTTGTTTTTGAATCCTGAAGGTATTCCAGACGAACCAGAAGATCACATAAAACCTGAACATTTGTTTTTCAGAGCTTTGTTCCATGAACTTGTCCATATTCTAGGAATGGAACCTACTTTGTATAGTAACTGGCTTAATGTTGAAACAGGAACTCAATGGAAGGATAAATTACCACTAATTCACTATCAGGATCCTAAATACCCTGGTAAAACTTTCCATATTTTGGCAACCCCCGCCTCTAAAAGATTTGCTCAAAAGAGATGGAGCCGGACCGAGTTTGCTCCAGGAATTCCTATGGGTATTGAACTTGAAGATGGTGGTGGAGAATACACTGCACTTTCTCATCCAGAATCAAGAGTATACTTTAATGAAGTTATGGTTGGAAGATTAAATCCCCCAATGAAGATATCCGAAGTTGTGATGTCATTATTAGAAGACATGGGATGGTATTCACTGGATTATTCACTCGCAGAACCTCTAACTTGGGGATCTGGTCCTTTAATGGGAGCCTCAATTCTCACTGATTTCCCTGTAAAACCTCCACAAATAGGTTTTCCAAGAGGCTATCAGTGTTGGGATGAGGATTTCGAGTATGAATTAACATGTATGCATGATTATACATCAGGAGCATTTTGTGTACCTCCTGTTGATGTAAATTGCCCTGGAGCTACAGGATCTGATGATGAGATGTTTTGCAAATCTCTTGAGTTTTATAACCCTTTAAATCTCACAAAAAGAGGGAGATCATCAGTCTTTGACTTCATAAATCTGAAGTCTTCAATGAATTCCTTTGGGCTTCTTTTGTGTGGTGATACATCCTCAACCACTGCTTTCCATAATGCTGGTACTGCAACAAAATACAATATGTCTTTTGGTCAGAATGCCGGATGTTTGAAATTCCAAGGCACATCAAACAATGTTACTCAAAAGACAGCTGGGTGTTTTAATATGAAATGCTCAAGTTCAAAGAATGAACTTCTCATAAGCATCGGAAATAGTGTCGTATTGTGCGCTGAAGGAGGAAAGGTTATTCAGATTGAAGGCAATCCTATTAGTAGCATTGTATGCCCTGATCCAAAGCATGTTTGTTATGCCAATATGCTCAATGCAGATATTTCACTCCCATCATCAAAGAGTGCGAAATCAATCATGAAATATGTTTATATCGGATCTGGTGTACTTCTTGTGGTTATCATTGCATTAATCATGCTTTTATCTGGCAAAAAAGGAAAAGATTACCAAAGTTGGGCAGAGAACAAGGTCTAAACTTTTTACTAGTTCTTTTTGTTTTTCACAAGGTATTCTGATGCAAAGTTTTATTTTTAAGGATCTCTTCAATTTCTATGTACCCTTTCCTAGCGGCATATTGAAGTGGTGTCCCACTTTCGTTTTGAAAATTGGAAAGCGATACTGCATTGATGTCTGCCCCATTAAAAACAAGACACTTAACAATATTAGAATGGCAATAGCACACAGCTTTATGAAGGGGAGTCTCATTAAATCTATCCTTGGCATTAATATCAGCACCATTCTTGATGAGGATTTCAACAACACCAAGATGACTGTTTTTGGAAGCAAAATGAAGAGGAGTCCATAAAAAAATTATCGAGTGGAATTATTTTCTTTGGAATTAACATTCACACCATGTTTGATACAGTATTCAATAATGTTGATGCACGAATATGTTGCAGCATAATGGAGAAGATTCCATTCATTTCCATCTTTGTCATTAAGATTTCCACCATGATTGGCTAAATACTCTACAATTCTTAAAAATCCCATCCGTCCAGCATAGAGAAGGGGAGTTTCTCCGAAGAATCCTTTAACATTCACATTGGACCCATTAATATAAAGGTATTCAACTACAACATGGTGACCAAAGCCAGCAGCATAATGAAGAGAGGTATAGTTCTCATCGGTAAACTCATTTGCATCAGATCCTTGATTCATTAGATACTCAACAACACTAATATGTCCCTGTTCTGCTGCAAAATGAAGAGATGTCCACTCATCCCTATTTTTGCTCGTAAGGTTTGCACCATTATCCAGCAAAAATTTTATTGTATCAAGATGACAGAACTTTGAAGCCATAAATAAGCAATCTGAGGAACAGGATTCTCCATATTGACAAAGATGAAATATATCAGAATTTCCACTGCATGCTATCGATGATATAACATTTTTATTGATCTCAAAGTCATTCAGTAACAAGAACTTGAAACAATGGATGGATCCAAAAAAACCAGAAAATGATAATAAATCAAGGGATTTTGGTTTGTAGCTCCACTCAAACGGACTCCATTTTGCTTTACGTTCATTGAGATCGAATTTTGATTTAAAAACTTTTATATCATCATATTTCAGACAGTATTCGGTGCTATTCGGAAGAAACCCGAATTCAATTAATTTCTCTAAATCTTCCACATTCTCAATGAAAGAATGATCAAAATCATCTGGAACTACTTTTTGGCCTACTACCTTATCAAAATCTTTGATTTCATTACGGAAATAGTAGCATAATATATATGCCCACTGATTGCCCAATATATTTGGCTCAATTTCAGAAAATTCAAAAGCATTTTTCTTGAACATTCGATGTAACAAAACTGGACAATTAAATGACCTTTCAAGAAAAAAATGGCGAAATTCAGCATTGTTGCAATGTTTGTAACAAAGAGTGACTGCCCTCTCTAACAAAAATGGGCGAACAGAAGGTAATTCTATTAATCTATCAGCAATAAACTCCAAATCACTTACAAATGGAACTTCAGAACATTCCCTACAAAACAAGGCAGCCTCGAAGCCAGAGTAATTATCCATCAATTTGAAATGACACAATTCTCACAAATCAACATTTATCAAAAAGTGGAGTGGGCAGGTGTTATTGGAAGTCCATTAATGAATCGTTCATTGGGATATGTGATGATTCTTCACATCATTACATAATGAAAGAAGGATGTTTTACAGTCATTCTATTTAATGGCAATTGTAACTAAGCTAGTGAATAATCTGGGAAGACTTGATATAATCCTTATGTATTTTTTTTGTTCTATTCTTTTACGAACATGTATTAAGAAAGCTGGGGATAGTCCACATGAAATAGAAAATAACTTACACTGCTGGGAATGCAATTTTCCTTGTCATACATTGGCCTCGTGCGTGTCATCGGATTTTTGCAAATGCAATGATGACTATGTGGGCGATGGTTTTTTTGAGTGTATACCAAAAAATAGCTTGCCAAAAATAGTGAATATATCGCAACAAGAACTCTCTTTTTATAGTAATTCGGAATTAATTATCTTTATTGATAATGAAGTGACAAATGGATATGTTCCATACATTAAAATTGATGATATCATCATTAGGTGCGGTTCTTTTGGGAAAAAACTGAGTTGCTTTCTGCCTTTGATGGAAAAAGGCAAGTTCCCTGTTTTTGTGTCTTTTAATGCGAAATACTGGACACCAAGCGAGCATTATTTAGTGTTTCATTAATTTGAACTATTATTTTATTGATAGTTATTCCTTTTTTGCTTCTTTTGCAGCCAATTCTTTCCTTTTCTCCTTTCTTTTGATCATCTGATGGGCTGAGAGAAGTCTATAAGCAATAAAGAAAACCCCAACAACAACAGGGGCTCTTATTGCAGACCAGATGGATGGAATTTCTGGACGGGGGGTCTTTAGCATTCTATAAACCTCAGTGATTTGAGTATCTGCTCTGAAGATCAATAACTCAAGTGCTAAACTATTAACAACAGTAGCTTTAAAGAGCAATGAAGAATTTGTCCACTGTCCTGATGCAACTGGCTGGTTTCTTTTGTGATATATAAACTCTGATTTTGTTACATGCTGTGGTTGTGGCAATCCAAAAAACTTTTTAATTGTAAATTGTTGTGTGTTGTTCTCATCTATAACAATGTTGAACTCACAATTATTTTTAGATCCTTTAAGCTTTCCGTATAATGAATTTGGATGATCTTCATCAATGTCAAATGTGATATTCAATAATGTGTCGGTTTGGGTGTATTCGCCATTCGGACTAATGAAACCCACTGTAGAATTCCATGTCCCATCAAAGAATTTCACTAGATTCATTGTTTTTTGTTCGGCTGAGGCTAGAAACAAGAGAAAGCAAATCATTGTTTGGCCCGCTATAAATGTAAATATTTACTGGTAAAACCCGAGCTCATCAGGAAGGGCATCCCTGATAATAGCTTTCTGTTCTTCAGTGAGCGATTCAGGGAATACAATTGTGAAAGTAACAACCACATCGCCTCTCTTTTTAGGATCATAGTAAAATGGAAGTCCCTTCCCCTTAACTCTCCTTTGCTCTCCATGTTGGATGCTGTTGATGGGGACACTAATCTGTTCATCATCTATTCCAACAAGCTCATACTCTTTCCCTTCAATTGCTTGAGCTAATGTTATTGTTGCATTATAAAAGAGATCAGAACCTTCTCTATGGCAACCTTCCTCTTCTTTGGAATATGTAACAAAAATCACATCTGAAGCTCCTCTTCCTTGGTTGCTATCCATAAAATCTTTAATGAAAATCCGATGGAATTCGGGGGCACCCGGAGGGAGTTTGATGCTCTCTGTTACAAGCTGTGTCATATAGGGACTCTTGCGGCATTTAGCACATTTGTTTCCTCCTCTAGGACAAATGCATGCTACAGTCCGCATTGCATGCACTTTCTTTGTAGCACCCTTCATATAGTCAGAAAGCGAAAACTGTATTGGATAAGTAATAATCCCTCCAAATTTCCCAAAATCTGCTGGGAGATCTCGGTACATCTGCTTCATAAGATCAATTTGCATATCAGACTGATACCCAAGAACGCTAAAATCTGTAGAATTAAGAAAATCATTGCCAAATTGGTCATACAACTCTCTCGATGATGGATTGCTCAGAATTTCATGAGCCATTTCCGTTTGTCTCCACAATTTTAGCGTCCTGTCAGATGGAGATACAACGCGGTTCTTTTGAATCAAAAACCTTTTATACGAGCGAGTAATGTCCCGCAAAGTTGCACTCTTTTGAAGGCCAAGAAGCTGATAAAAATTGCAATCCCTGTATTCACTGATATTAAAGTGCTTAACGAAACAAACGAGAGAAAGAAAAATCAGCATTTGGGAATTTGAACTAGTCTGTCTGAACAGACAAATGGGAGGAGAGGAGTCAGCAACTACCCAAACGCCCTCTAATATGGGAGGGAATGCACAAACAAATGTTAATTGCGAAGTAACTTATTTGCCGGATTGCAAATGCGAATCTACTAGTCCTGAATGCTCGGTGGATATGGACCTATCAGATAATTCTAACGGGCCGGAACAAAATATGTAAAAAATTGATATTTTTTATTTGAAAAAAATCATCTAATGAAGGATACTATTGTCACCTTCATCGACAGGGATGATTGGCTCAAGAATAATGGCAGAGAGAGCGTCTAAAGGAACTTTGTTGCTTTTAATCATCTTCCACAATTTAAATAATAAACAGATAATAAGAAGGGATATCAAAGCAAGTCCATCAATCATAACACAAACGTATGTTGTCCATTCTTCTCCAAGAGCAAGCCACATGAATAAACTGGAACAAACCAAGCTTGGGCCTTGAACAGAAAGCATTGCAAGAGAAAGAGAGCCACTGTCTCGTAATTTGAAAGTAGTGATGAATTGGGGTATGAATTGAAGAACTTCAATTGTAGCAGATATAATTCCTGCCATACTACCCATTGTACGCACAATATGTGACATAAATCCTTTTTGGCAGCCTAACGTTAACCATATGATTAGGAATAGAGAAAATAAAACAGCGTTAATAATTAGATAAATACATACCATTCTCCATTGGTGCTTTTTGGCCTCTTTGGTTTCGTTTTTCATAGAGCTTTGATCATTATAAATAAAATTCAAATAGACAACAGGAAGGAAGAGAAGCCATTGGAAAAATAGTGTAAGAAAAGTAATTAATGCAGCAAAAGTGTAGGTAATTGGGTATTGAAAGATTCCAATCCCTTCTGCAAAATTCAAAGAAATAACGTTAAGCAACAACAAAGCTTGGTTTGTGCTATTACAAATACAAAACAACATAGAAATACCTTCATTAGATTTATTTCTAATCATCAACATAATCTCTGGAATGTAGGAACCAAAATTAATCAAGAAAAATATTGTTCCAATAATAGTCCACAATACTCTGACAATGGGGAACGCAAAATGATAGTCGAGAAATCCTATTAATAATCGAAAATCTGGTCCTTCTTTCATCCGGCGATAGTTTAACTGTTTATTGTTATCAAACTTTTCAGAAAAAAATCATCCCACTCTCAAAAAATAATCTTGTGATCAAATTTCATTGAATATTTTGTAGATTTTTGACAGTCAAAATGTTACAATAGTTTATTAATCGGTGAACAGATCGCGGCTGGTGCATTACATTGCTTTTTTATTTTTGAGCATTAACAGTGGCAATCCATTCAGCATTGAAAACTTCATATCTCGGTTTTCTTATTTTCATAGCCCATGTTTTATCGAAAGTAACTAATGAATCAAGAACCGAGTTAGCCATAGAGGACAGGATGAGGTTTTTTGATCCAGAATGCTGAATTATGGATATGAGGATCTCTTCGTGGGACATAAGAGATTTCCTCGTTTCTGTGTGGCATATAAATCTATAAAAAGCAAAAAGGCACTGGGTAATGATATCAAGGTCATCTTGGTTTCTCAAGAATTCTTTTACAATGTATTTAACGATACCTTGGGATTCTAATGTCTGCGCAGGGGCTGAGTAGAGAACAAGCGATGATACAAACATAATACACTCGAGTCTTAGTTGCAATGAAGACTTGGGGTTTTCAAAAACAGATATAATTGTTGAAACGAATTCGGGTTTTGATGAGAAGAACTTCGCTCTGGAAGAATCATACTTCACACGACTCAAAATGGAAAATACATCACATAAGAATTCTCCATTAGATATATTCTTTATGGCCAAATCAACAACGTTTTCATCAAACCCGCTGAATAGGTTATTCTGATATTCAATAATATTCCTAATCAACTTGATTACAAGTCGATCTTCTTCTGCATATGTAATTGCTGCATTTAAGAACATATTTTTAATGTTGTCATTACTAAATTGTGTTGATTTCGCAATCGTTTGGCTGCACTCCTTATCAGATGAGAGTTTTGTTAATATTGTAAGAGAAACAGCCCGTTCTTCGCACTCCATAACAGATGATTGAATAATAATATCAATAAGCTCGGGGATATTAAAGACAGATAAAGCACTATCATATAAAGATACTTGGTAGAATAACCTTATTAATGGAGCTCTAACTTGACTCTTATATGGTAACTCTGATAATACAGAAAAACATTTGGATTTTTGGAAAACCTCAATTACCTCAGGATGAAAAGAAAAAGTAAAAAGAGTCTCAATTCCCTCTCTTATCATCGATAAGTATTTAGACTTCCTATCATTGGTTCCGAACTTCCAACCTAGAATATTATCAGAAATCAATGGTATTATTTCGTCATATGGAACATCTCCCCAATTAAGTGGAACAATCGATATTCTACGAATAAAACGAAGAGATATCAATAAGAGATCAAAATCTTTCCTTGTTAATACAGCCATGAGAGGCGAAAGAAGCCCCTTATTAACCATTTTTAGCATTGCATTAGTATCTTCGCTCAGATTGAATAATAATGATATTGACACCCTCAGTAAATTGTTTTGTTGTCTAATATATGTTGCAGTTTCGTCTTTTGACATTGATTGACTAGCGAATGTGGCAATATGAAGTTGGGCATGAAGTAAACTTAATGTCATCGAGCCTATTTTAAATTTCGCGATATCAATTTGATAATCTGCAATGGATGACATCCTTTCAAATATGGTAATGATCCTTAAGCATGCAGGTAACGAAGTCGACGAATACTTTTTAAGGCTATTGCATAATGTATTCATTAGAGGTTCGTGTCTGATCATCATTGCTAGATTTCTGTCAAAGATGGAGATATCTACAAGCTCACTCAATGTTTTTAAACAGTCCTGTTCATTTCCCCAGTGAATTTTCTGCAAAGCTTCATGCAAAATTTGGTCAACATCAGACTTAGATCTTTTAATTCCAATTTGAGGCGTGCTATCAGTCCTAGACCCAGATGTTGGTGCTGATGGGTATCGTGATAATCCTTCATTAAGAGACGGGCTTTTAGAGGAGGAAGAAATCTGTCTACCAACTCCACTTTTCAGATCCGAAATAACTTTAATTAGGGCATTTCTTTTTGATTCTGGTAATAGCTCAGACTGACCTATTAAACTATCTGCAATTTCCTCAGGATCACTGTTTTGATTCAAGCCATTTAGAGTTACCTTTTGGGTTTTCGGCTTGGAATCAGAGTGGATCAAATTCATATTAGAATCAAAAACATCAATAAGAATCTCATAATGTATTAATATCGAAGAAAGAGAAGGAATAGAATCATAATCACCAACTATGGTTTGTTTGATAACACTAGCATTCTCATCACCATACACACTCATATAGATAAACAAATATTTACAACAGTTTACAAAATTATCGCTGTCCAAGCACTCTTTTCAGCTCTTCGATCTCTTGGCTCAGTTTTTCAACTCTTCCCTCCATGCTTTCGAACTTCTCATTAATTTTTGCAATTTTATCTTCGCTGTTATCATCCTTTTTGGTAGTAGGAGGGTTTGGAACCTGGCAGCTAGTACAAGGAGAAGGCTGAGAAATTGGCCTGCTTGGTTGTCCCCAATTGATTGGTCGTGTGGTTATTGGACCAGTACGAAAGCGGGATAACCCACCTCGCCCCATCGCACCCCTTGTTGACGCAAATGCTGGCTGAGCAACACTAAAGCGATTAATATTTAATGTCCTGCTTTTTGTGAGTTTTGGGTTCAATCTACAATTTGTAATGCTATTATTATTCAATGACATCTGGGAAACAAAGAAAGCATTATTCTCCTCTTCAATATCTTTATACACTAAATGATCTTCAGCAACAACAGAATTTGTACCTGAGAACTGTATAAATGAGTCTAGATCTTCACTATAACACTTACAATCACCATGATCTTTACAATCACAGTATCCTGCGCATATCCCACAATCAATAAGGTCATGGTTCTTATGACAAATCTCAGAGCAAGCAACGCAACACACTTTTGAAGGATCATCTGGCCAACAATCCTTGCAATGATATAACCTTTGTATTTTATATGTGTTACAATAACCAGTTGCACTGCAAATAGAATTTTCTTGTTTCATTTTACAAAATATGATTTTACAAAAACCCCTCTCTAGGGTGTCGGTTCTTCTTTGGCTGCTGCTAGCTGGTCCCTTATTATTCGAGGAACATTCTTCAAATATTTATCGCATGAACTCCCGCATAGTTTCATGCAAGAATACATAACTTTGAACGAATTCTTCCTTACTTCTTCTTTCCTGGAGTCAAGGCAAGGAACAATAAGACCCATTACATCACCAAGTCTCATTTTTCCCTTTTCTCCGATGCCAATTTTATCGATCAAGTAAGTTAGAGCGGACATTTTTGCTAACAGAATATGATATTGATTCGGAGATGTGGGTGGTTTGACTGAATATTGGATAAGCTCATTCATTGCTGTTTTATCTTTCTCGGCGCACCAGAAGACAAAATGGTTTGAAACGTCGTTAATTCGCTGATTGGAATCTCCGAGTTTAGTGATAACAATAGGAAATAGTTGATGGATAAGGGTGGACAAATGAGAACCTTGAAGTGAAACTGAGGTACATAGATCAATTATTTGCTCGACTGCAGGACAATAAACTGCCTTTAAACCATCAGATAGTCTTCTTCTCATCAAAGGTGTCATTCCATTAATCGCTTTAATTTTATCATCAGGATTTTTGAGACCTTTAATGAGAATACAAATTTTCTCAAATCCTTGGGATCTGAGTGCCCATGAACTGCTATATGCTTGAGCCACAGCTGCCTCTCCGAAAAATGAAATTAAAACTTCTGCTTCGCTACGAAAATCTTCGGATAATTCTTCAGCCGTATCTTGTTTCTGTGGGGGTTTGTCGGGAGGTGGTGGATTGAATTTTGGAGCTCTCTCCTTTTTAATCTTTTTTTCTGGCTGTGGTTCGGGAGGAGGATATTCATCAACTACCTTGACTGGTTCTGGTTTAGGTTCTTCTTTAGGAGGCTCTTCTGCAATCGCAATAACTGTGTTTTGTCCAAATCCCGTTAAGAAGAACCCATCGCTTGGCTCAGGTGATTGCTCAGGCTCATCGATTGTGAATTCATCATTTTGGATATTCGTAACAATAACAGGCTCTGGTTGCTTGATTATCTCGGGCTTTGGCAAATTCTCTCTATCAATATCGATAATACTCTTAATACTATTCATCATTTCATCCACAGCAAGATAGTCTTCGTTTGATAAAGCTTCTATTTTCTTTTTAAAAATTATCTCCAGTTCTGGTCTATGTTCAGCAATGTTATCAAGTTGATCTTTGAATTCAGCCGCAGCTGCATAGTTTTCTTCAGCAACTGCATCAAGTTTTGATTGGGTAATATCTTCAACTAAATCCGAAAGAGTATTCATTCTATTCTTTTTTGTTTTTCTAGATAAAATATTAAATGAAACAAATGAACATTGCAAAGTTCGGTTTGGTGGACAATCATGAACCCCTTCAATGATTAATCTCAAATATCTCAGTTGTTTTTTATCAATATTAATATGTTTCAATTCTCTAGCCACCCATTGACTTCTTTGGTTAGTATTAAATGTGAAAAATCCAATAATATCCCAATCTGTCAACGAATTCAACTTTTCCGATTGTGTTCCATATAGAACTACTTTGTTTGCAATCATAAATTGATGACTAACAATTTCTATTCCTGTCACAATAATTGAACTTTTCAAATCAATAATAATTTCTATTGGATAAATCGGATTTTGAGTTGAAACCCATCCTTGAGGTGAGTCAAAACGGAATAAATTATCAAATCTGTGATTGGGCTCTTCGCTGGAGCAATATACGATAGAATATGGATTGTTTTGATTCATTTTTAAACAACCGAAAAGCCGTTATTTGATATGAGGCAGGTTTAATTTTCCCATATCAATGAGAACTATTTTGATTTAAGATATTCCATTATCAGCAGGATTTTCGTTTCTTGTTTATCGATCTAATCTAATTTGTTCAAATTGGTTAGATTGATTTTCATTCTTTAGATAGAAGAAATGTGGATGTTTATCATGGTAGTTTCAATAAAGTCACAAAAATGGAAAATGGTTAATCATTAATGAGGATGTTTTGTTATTACCATAATTGAAGAGTAAAACAAAAAATGGTTTGAATGATTCTTAGGGCATCATGTTTTCTCGTGGTAATAAGAGAGCAATCATTATCAAATGTTCGATATGGTGTGGGGATAATACTCAAAGAATTGGTACCTGATGTAGTGGGAACACCAAGGGGAGAAGTCTCAAGAATGGAAAAAGAGGGGCTTGGTGTTGTTAAAGACGCCACATATGTTTCGGAAGAATGCTGGTATGTAAAAAAACTTGTCACTTCCGTCTTAGAAATAAGAATAGGAGAAATAACAGGTGTTAGCTGGGGAGTGGGTTCAAAAGTATCATTTCGTATGGGTGTCTCAAAAAGTGTAACATGGGGAGTTGGCTTTTTGGTATAACTTTGAATGCTTGGTGTAATCTTCGGAGTAATCTGTGGTGTAGATATCAATGTGGCACTTCGAATTGGAGTGAGAATTGGAGTGATGTGTGGTGTAATCATCGGAGTATATTGTGGGGTTGATATCAATGTGGTACTTCGAATTGGAGTGGGAATAGGTGTGAGAATTGGAGTGATGTGTGGTGTAATTTTCGGAGGAGATTGTTGGGTTGACATCAATGTGGCACTTCGAATTGGAGTGAGAATTGGAATGATGTGTGGTGTAATCATCGGAGTATATTGTGGGGTTGATATCAATGTGGTACTTCGAATTGGAGTGGGAATAGGTGTGAGAATTGGAGTGGGAATAGGTGTGAGAATTGGAGTGATGTGTGGTGTACTTTTCGGAGTAGATTGTGGTGTAGATATCAATGTGGCACTTCGAATTGGAGTGAGAATTGGAATGATGTGTGGTGTAATCATCGGAGTATATTGTGGTGTAGATATCAATGTGGCACTTCGAATTGGAGTGAGAATTGGAATGATGTGTGGTGTAATCATCGGAGTATATTGTGGGGTTGATATCAATGTGGCACTTCGAATTGGAGTGAGAATTGGAATGATGTGTGGTGTAATCATCGGAGTATATTGTGGTGTAGATATCAATGTGGTACTTCGAATTGGAGTGGGAATAGGTGTGAGAATTGGAGTGATGTGTGGTGTACTTTTCGGAGTAGATTGTGGTGTAGATATCAATGTGGCACTTCGAATTGGAGTGAGAATTGGAATGATGTGTGGTGTAAT
>Ga0209639_1002072_pt1 | contig 16996 bp, 10 predicted proteins | sample EPASupsiteHSE605_FD_187268 | JGI IMG/M metagenome (GOLD analysis project Ga0209639, IMG submission 187268) | Bioremediated contaminated groundwater from EPA Superfund site, New Mexico - Sample HSE6-05 (SPAdes) (version 2) | ecosystem: Environmental > Aquatic > Deep subsurface > Groundwater >...
CATCTCGGCAGGCGTCCATGACGCTGTTGAGGCTGGCGTACCAGCTTTTGGTGAAGGGATTTTCTGCGTCTTTGGTGACAGGTTGCACGGTTCGCTGCACATTGAGTAAGTATTTAGCGAGCTCTGTAATGTTTTCCGATTGATATTCCTGCATGTTTGCCTCCTGAAAACGGTAAAGCCCCGCCCAGCATGTGCTGGACAGGGCTTTCAGGTTGATTTGAAGCATTACTCTGGTGTTCTTATAAGAGTAATATATTCTTAAGGTTAGATGAATAACATAGTCCCATATTCCATTCTTATGCTCCTATGTCACACTAACTTTTCAATGGAATACTTTCCGGGGGAGGATCACAGGCTGCACGCGACGATGACCTTGAAAATATTTCCAGCTCGATCGTCCAGCAGCTCAATTTTCGGCCAGGCCCGCAAGGCGCGAAGCAGACCGCTACCCAGGCCACGATACGGCAGAAGCTTTGTGGCAAAGGACGCCAAGATGGGGTTACGCATATTGGAGTTGCCTGCCTTTATGTTTTCGATGGTTAGGTTGTTAGGCAGGTGTCCAGGGCTGATAATCTCGACTCGATCCGCAAACACCAGCACACGGACTGGTGCGCTGACGAAGTAGTCGCGGTGGATGAGGGCGTTAACAACCAATTCTTCCCATACAATGCGGGGAACCTCACTCTGGCCTTGGGAGTTGAAATTTTGCTCTCCCTGAGTAGCACGGGTGTTGGCAATGATGAAGCCCAGCGTCTGCTGGAATACATCGGCCAACTTCCCGGTGATGTCACGGCTGTCGATGTAACGTTGATCCTCAATCTCTGTGCCAACAAAGGCGACGGCCTTTACGATGAATGCAGGTAACGCGTATTGCGGCGCTTTAGCAAACAGCAGACTGCCCGCCACATTGAGTTGCCCCTGATTCATCAGGTTCATGTTGCTCAGTAACTGTGGCAGCGGTTGGTTGTGCTGGGCTAGCGGCTCGCCGAAGTTCCGCTCGAAGAAGGTTTCGAAATAGGGCATGTCCACGTCACCCACGCTTAAGCCAGCTACGGGAGTTTCGTCGGCGTGCACTAGGCCCGCCTGTTGGAACAGTCGCTGTAGTTCTTCGCGTGAGGTGGCGCGGCGCTTGTCCGAGCCGCTTTTCACCCAAATCACGCCGTTCTTGTCCATGTAGGGCTTGTTGACGCCCTCAGCGATGGATAGCACCAGCACCGTCCCTGCCGGGTGAGGCACGTTTTCCGTAAGCGGGTTCACTGCAGGACGCACAGCCTGTGAGGCCACGTTGGCGATGAGCTGGTTGAGACGAGCAACGTCGGCACCGGATAGGCCACTCACCGAACCGTCGTCGTTAACACCAATGAAGATGCGTCCACCGACGGAGTTGCTGAAGGCAACTATCTCAGCTGCCAAGGCGTCAGCATTATTTATATCTGATTTGAACTGCTGCCGACTATCCTCGCCCCGACTGAGCAGGTCGATCAGCTCTATGGTTTCCATAGGTTGTAGACCTCTTTGCGACGGTTGAAGGCTTCCCGGCCTCCTTCCATGATGTTGATGATGGATTCTTGCACCGGGCGGGCGTCGATGCTGCCGCTCTGTACCGTGACCTTCTCATCCTGGTATTGGCAGGCGTGCACCTGTTCCGCGTCACCCAGCACCGGAAAATTGGCGTTATGAGTGGCAAAGATGAATTGGACGTCAGGCTTCATTTCGCGTAGGAGCTTAATCACATCATCGTAGATCGTCTGGTTGTCCAGATCGTCTTCTGGTTGATCAATGATGATCACGTCATTCTGGTGTTGGCTGAGCACGTACAGCAACAGCGCCGAAGCGCGCTGCCCAAGAGAGTGGTGCTTCAACTCTTTGCCGCGATAGCGGATGACGAAGCTGTTGGGCACCTGCCAGGTGACGAACTCGGGCAGGTTCTGCATGAAGGTCTTTTTGAAGACCTCAGAGGCGTTGCCAGCCTTTGCTAATGCATTTGGCATGGCCCGCATAAGGCCACCAAAATCGGCATAGTCCTCCATCACTGCGCGCATAATGTTTTCGCGGATGTTGCTGCCCTTGAAGAGCTGCTGCATGAAGTTAATGGCGGCTTCCTTGTCGCCCTTGAAGTCAGCTTCGATTTGTAGAGAGCTTTGGCCAGTGTTCACGCGATCCAGCTCTACCTTGATGATGTTGAACTCATGCAACCAGAGTTCATTGAGTTTGTCGATCTCCGCAAATAGCGCGTCGCGGATGCTGGTTTGCTGTGATTCCTGTTTGGCTAGCGCCTCCAACATTTGCTCCGCCTTTGTTTTGCGCTGCTGCTGGACTAGGAATTCATCCGGCTGAATGGCCGTCATACCAATATGCTTGAGTTCCTGAGCCAGTTGGCGCTCGACTTGTGCAAACTCCTCCTGAAGATCCTTTCTTGCGCTTTCAAACTCGCCCTGCTTGGTCTTGAGGCGCTCCGCAATGGCATGCGCGTCTTGCTCGATTTGCTTGAGCTGATTGATCTTACCAACGAGGTTGGTGTACTCGGCATAGTAGGTTGCGAAGAAATCAGGGTTCTGCTTGGACACGTAACTCGTCGCGTTGCGCAAATCATCCTCATGCTCGGCGATAAATTGTCCCAGGGCGATAATGAAATTATCTGCTCGCTCATTCATGCGCGCGAGTGCACTGGCGTCCTGCTGAAAGCCGAGGCGCTTTTGAAGCTTGTCGGCAACGCCGTGTTCTTCAAATTTGGCCAGACGGAAGTTAGCGTCATTGAGCTGGTTTTCAAAGTCGCGCTTGAGCTCGGGCGTGTTATTGAGCTTAAGCCATCGCTGGACAGCCTCACGCACGCTTTGGCGTTGGGCCTCGATTTTGTCACGCAGCACACAAAGCTTTTCACCAACAAGCTTCTCTACTAAGTCAGTCTCAAAACCTTCGCCAGTGCTGGATAGGTCCTTCTGACCAAAATAGATAGGACGGCGCAATACAGTCTCCCGAATCGACACCCCGGGCTGTAACTTGCCATCCAGATAGACATTCGGCGCTTCACGGAAGATACGAGAGATGGTGAATTCCTGGCCATACACGTCGCAGGCTGTCAGCGTCACCTTGCCGCCGCTTCCAAGGGTGTGGCGAATCAGTTCATCCTTGTACTTGGTGTCCTGCGCCTTCTCACCTCGAGGAATGTCGAGGGCATAGCGCACTGCTTCCAGGATGGACGATTTGCCACTACCCCGGATACCGATCAGTGTATTGAGTTCGGAAGAAAAGTGCAGCGTCTGCCCATCGAGAATGCCACCATCGAAGTGGACGCTGCGAATGTGCGACGCTTGATGCTTTGGAGGCTCCGTGGCGACCCGTGCAGCCGGGTCGCTCAAGGCAAATTTGACTGCTTCAAAGGACAGTTCGCCCAATTTAAGGTAACAGGCTCGGCCTTGGCCGATGTCCTCTATGCATTTGGCGTCGCAGCCCTCAAGTTCGGCGGGATACCAGTCACCTAGATGCTGTTGTGTTTTAGCCCGGCAGGGTTTGTTTTTCTCTTGCAGCTTGTTGTATGTGCGTACCTTCTGGAAGCCCAGCGTGCAACTGCGGAAGGATCCTTCCTGGCCCAGTTCGGCAATACGCCCTCCAGCCAGCTCGGCCCAAAGCCCACTCGGTTCTTCAACATGGGCAAAGACAAGGAAAAAATCGCGGTGGTATTTTTCCAGCTTCTTGATGGTTTCCAGTAATGACAGAGAGGAACGCCCGTTTTCTTGCTCGTACTGGGCAGGGATTTTTCCTTCAAATGCAACGCTCAGGAAGGGATTGATATAGTCATGGCCTTTATCCAACCAGTAGTTGGAAAAGACTACCAAGGTATGGATGCCCTTGCCACCGTCACCGACTGACAGCTCAATGCCCGGAAGCAGCACAATGCCCTTCTTATGAGCGGTCTTGCGCAAGGCGTTGAATTCCTCGAAGTCGAACTTATTGTGGTTGGTGATGACGCCCAGTCGAATGCCCGCACGCTCCAGCGCGTCCACATAGTTGCTGTTGTAAAAATTGTCATCGCCCGAGAACTTGAACTCGCGGTCCGCGCGGGTGTGCAGATGGAAATCTGCGCGAACCCATTGTGCCCCTTGTGCAAAGACAATCACCATTATCGAGTCTCCTCATAGGCCGGCAGACCGGCGATATCTTGTACTCCGCACAGTGGCAACGGCGGATGGGGCTCAGAAGTTTTCCTTTGCCGCCTCCGCGAGAATAATCTTATCGAGGCAAAAATCAGCGACGGCTTTTTGCAGTCTAGCGTTTTTCTTTAGCTCTTTCAAACTCATGAGATGCTCAGTAGGCGGCCCTGCCACTGGCGGGAGCATCGGCAATTTCGTCCGTCTCTGCGCTGATCAGCGCCGGGGAAACCTCGGTGCGGCAGATCCCTTTCAGGTGGCCCTGGATTTTCAGTATATTTATTCCAAGAGGTTAGAGCGATATGATATCGTCGAAATCTTGCCCGTGCGCTTGATTTTTCTCAATCAACGGCAGCTCAAATCTGGGACAGTTAATGTTATCTACGCCCAAGCCTCTCCCAATTCTTGCGCCTGCCTAAGCACAATGTCGATGGCCCCCTCTGCCTGATCTGGGGGATACTTGTACTTCCGCAGAATCCGCTTCACCAAGATTCGTAATTTTGCCCTGATGCTCTCGCGCTTCGACCAGTCAACCGTAATATTTTTTCGCAAGCTAGCTGTTAGCTCTTGAGCGATCTTCTTCAAAATCTCGTCGCCCAGCTCCCGAACCGCCGATTCGTTATCCGCCAAGGCATCGTAGAAAAGTAGCTCATCCGGCGTCAGGCCAGAAGTTTCACCGTGCCTTGCGGCTTCCTGAAACTTTTTAGCCATTTCAATCAGCTCTTCGATCACCTGCGCTGTTTCAATCGACCTGTTTTGGTAGCGCTTGACCACATCCCGCAGCATTTCTGAAAACTGCTTAACCTTGGCGATATTTCTGGCAAAGCGCGTTTTGATTTGCCCATCCAGCAACCGCTCGAGCAGCTCAACGGCAAGATTACGTTCTGGAATATTTGCAACTTCCGCAAGAAAGGCATCGTCAAGGATGCCTATATTCGGCTTATCCAGCCCCACAGCATCAAAGATATCAACAACCTCTTCACTTACCACTGCCGAACCGACTATCTGCCGGATCGCCAGTTCGCGCTCCTCATCTGTCTTTTTTTGTTGGGCAATATCCCGCTTGGTGAGGAGTACTTTAACCCCCTGCATGAACGCCACTTCCTCGCGCACAGCCTTGGCTTCATCCAGCGTGCAGCACAGGCTAAAAGCCTTGCTTATGGCAAGAGCGACATCGGCAAAGCGCTTCTTGCCATCGTCCAGCCCCAGCACATGGTTCGCCGCACCGGCAAGCGTTTTGTGCCCCCCGGTGATAAAACCGCTGTAATCGAAGCCGTGCAGCATGCCGCGTAAGATATCCAGCTTCTCTTCAAGCACGGCATACGCTTCGTGGGCGTCTACTGTAGGTCTGCCACGTCCCTTGCTTGCCGTGTATTCCTTCAGAGCACTCTGCAACTCGTTGGCGATGCCAATATAGTCAACTACCAGGCCGCCCTGTTTATCTTTGAAGACTCGGTTCACTCGGGCTATGGCCTGCATCAGGTTGTGCCCCTTCATGGGCTTGTCCACATACAGGGTGTGCACACAGGGCGCATCAAAGCCGGTTAGCCACATATCCCGAACGATGACCAACCGCAGCGGGTCGTTAGGGTCCTTAAAGCGTTTTTCCAGTCGCTTTTTGGTCTGTCCGCTATAGATGTGAGGGCGCAGCAGTTCTTTATCACTGGCAGAACCAGTCATCACGACCTTGATCGTTCCCTTTTCGGGGTCAGTATCGTGCCAGTCTGGGCGCAGCTTGATAATCTCGTTGTAAAGATGCACGCAGATCTCACGGCTCATAGCCACGATCATAGCCTTGCCGTCTTGGGCCTTGCAACGCTCCTCGTAGTGTGCGACCAGATCCTTCGCCACCGCCTCAATACGCGGCCCAGCCCCAACCACCCGCTCCAATGCCGCCCAACGGCTTTTCAGCTTGGCCTGCTGACTTTCTTCCTCATCTTCGGTGAGTTCATCGACCTCGGCGTCTATCTGCGGTAATTCAGCTTCCTTGAGCTCTAGCTTGGCAAGCCGCGACTCAAAGTAGATGGCAACCGTAGCGCCATCCTCCTTGGCCTGCTGCATGTCATAGATGTGGATATAGTCGCCAAATACGGCGCGAGTGTCCCTGTCTTCCGAAGAAACTGGCGTGCCGGTAAAAGCAACAAATGTGGCATTGGGCAGCGCATCGCGCAGATGCTGGGCATACCCAGCCAGATATTTCTCATGCCCTGCCTTGCCCCTCAGCGTAGCACCAAAGCCATACTGAGTGCGGTGAGCTTCATCTGCGATAACAACGATGTTGTGGCGATCAGACAGAATAGGAAAAGTGTCTTCATCTTCACCCGGCATAAATTTTTGGATGGTGGCGAAGACGATGCCGCCTGAAGGCCGGTTGTCCAGCTTGGCGCGCAGGTCTTGGCGGGTATGGGCCTGCACCGGCTGCTCGCGCAGCAGATCTTGCGATAACGAAAAGACACCAAATAACTGGCCGTCTAGATCGTTACGGTCAGTGATCACCACAATGGTCGGATTCTCCATTGCCGTTTCCTGCATCACCATTGCCGCAAAGCAGGTCATTGTGATGCTCTTGCCGCTTCCCTGCGTATGCCAGACCACCCCGCCCTTGTGAGAGCCCTCGGGGCGCGATGCGGCAACGGTGTGCTGGATGGCAGCGAGCACTGCGTGGTACTGGTGATACCCCGCAACCTTCTTGATCAGGGTGCCGTCATCTTCAAACAGGACGAAATAGCGCAGGTAGTCGAGCAGGTAAGCGGGGGCGCATAGACCACGGAGTAGGGTCTCCAGCTCGTTGAACTGCCCCAGCGGGTCAAGGTTGACGCCGTCTACGGTACGCCATTGCATAAACCGCTCGGAATTGCTGGAGAGGCTGCCAAACCGCGCCTCTGTACCATCTGAGATGACCAGCAACTCATTGTACTGGAAGACGTCGGGAATCTGTTCCTTGTAGGTTTGAATCTGATCGTAGGCTTTCCAGATGTCTGCGGCTTCGTCGGCGGGGTTCTTCAGCTCCAGCAGCACCAGGGGCAGGCCGTTGATGAACAGGATAATATCTGGGCGGCGGGTATGGTGCGGCCCCTTGATGGAGAACTGGTTGACGGCCAGCCATTCATTCTTGCTGGCATCGGTCCAGTCGATCAGCCGGACAAAATCGCCGCGCGTGTCGCCGTCCTTATTGTACTGAACGGGAACGCCAGTCACCAGTAACTGATGAAAATAGCGGTTAGCAGACAACTGCGAGGGAATGCCCAAGCTTATCACCTGTTGCAGCGCATCCTGCCGTGCAGGGAGGGGAATGGCGGGGTTCAGGCGATCAATGGCATTGCTCAGGCGCTGGATCAGCAGCACCTCGCGGTAGTCCTTGCGTTCAGGGCTAGGCCCGTCAAAGGCGATGTCTGGCCCGTAAAGGTGGGCGTAGCCGAGGTCAGCCAGCCAGCCAAGGGCTTCCTGTTCCAGTTGGTCTTCGGTCATGCGATGGCCTCCGCAATGGCGTTTTCGGCTTCGGGCAGGCGAAGTTTGCCGGAGATGAGACGGGGAAGTAGGGTGCCGCGGAGATTGGCGAGGGTTTGGGCTTGCAGGGCGTTGTTTATCATTTGTCCCAATAGTGGCCCCAATATATCGTTGGCAACGCCCATCACAGCTTCAGTCGGCGTGATCACCTTGGCCTCTGTGAGGTGTTTTCGCTGAATGTGGCCCATCGTGGTGGCCTTGCTCGCGGCGATCTGCTGAAAATGCGGTAGGTGTTGCCGAGTCCAAAAGAAATAAAACCACTTGGGAAAATCTGCCGATGAAACCTTGAACAGGTGTTGATTCAGAGCTCCTGCGCCACCACACCAGATTTCGACCTCAAGGCTTCCCGACCAAGAAAACAGAACGTCGCCGTTCTGGACGATGTATTCCGGCTTGATGCTCGTGCTGGCCCGATCCGCTCCCGCCGTGTCGCCTTTCCGAAGCTGCGCAATCTTGATGACTGGCAACCAGTCGTCTTCGCTCTCTGCCGGAAACTTCTGGAGAGCCAAGCCGTTCAGAAAATCAGCGGCGCTGTCCAAAGGTGCAACCCGCCACCCCTTCGGCACTGGTCCCAACTCCGACTCCTCAAAGCTGTCGGGAAACAGCGCGGCGGTGGCTTCGTCCATGCCTTCCGGGGTGCGGCCTTCCATTTTGGCGCGAACGGGGTCGAAATCAACAAACCACGACTTGAAGATTGCCTGCGCGATGGCTTCCAGTGTGGCATTGGTTTCGCGCAGGAGGGTGATGCGGTCGTCGAGGGCATCTAAAAATTTGACGAGATGTTCTTGCTCCTCTTTGGGAGGAATAGAAACAGGAAAATGAGAAATTGAGTCGAACGTTATTTGCGGAAACGTTCCTGACCGTGACTCAGCAATTCGCTGGAATTCATTAAGTGCGGCTTGATTGGTGAGTGCGTGATAGAGAAATTTGGGTGAAACACGCCCCAAACTCTCAATGACCATGAATTTTGTTGAAACAACGTAGTTGGGAACGTCAAAATCGACGTAGGCATACCGACCGTTTCCGGGACGAATCTCTGTCAGCAAAATGTCATTCTTCCTGAGTGCCTTCTTCGCTTGTCCGGGTAGTCCTTTGCTCTCCGAAATATTGGAATGGAGAAATTTTCCACCGAGAACATCGCCCGTATTTACAAAGATGACATTGGGCCGTTCCTTGAATGAAAACGGTCTGGAGGCGTTTATAGCCTCCTTGCCAAGTTCGCTGACCTCCCACTCAGAACTCATACCCCAGCCCCCCCAGCTTCTGCCGTATCAACAGATCAAGCTCCGCTCCCTTTGCCATCTGTGCGCCAAATTTTTTAGTCAGGGCCTGCATCTTCTCGGCAAAGACTTCGTCGTCGTCCTCGACCTCTTCAGCCCCCACATAGCGCCCAGGGGTCAGCACATGCCCGTGCTGAGCTATTTCCTCCAAAGTGACACTGCGGCAGTAACCGGGAACGTCCTCGTAGTGGTCCGCCTCACTGCGCCACGCGGCAACCGTGCCAGCAATGCGCTCGATCACATCATCAGTCAGTTCAGCCTGAACCCGACTGATCATGCTGCCAAGTTTGCGGGCGTCGATGAACAGCATTTCGCCCTTACGCTTGGTTTTCTGCTTCGTGAGGAACCACAGACAGGCAGGTATCGGGGTGTTGAAGAACAACTGCCCCGGCAGCGCGATCATCACCTCCACCACATCGGCCACGACCATTGCCCGGCGAATGTCTCCTTCGCCATTCTGGTTAGAGCTCATGGACCCGTTTGCCAGTACGATGCCGGCGCGTCCCGTTGGCTTGAGGTGGTACAGCATGTGCTGCAACCAGGCATAGTTGGCGTTGCCCTGCGGCGGCGTGCCATACACCCAGCGGGGATCGCCCTCAAGGCTGCCGTGCCACCAGTCGCTGACGTTAAACGGTGGATTGGCGAGGACGAAGTCCGCCCGTAGGTCGGGGTGCTGATCGTGGGTGAATGTGTCGGCTGGTTCGCGCCCAAGGTTGAAATCCAGGCCGCGAATCGAAAGATTCATGGCTGAGAGCCGCCATGTTGTCGGGTTAGACTCCTGCCCATATATGGAGACATCCCCCTCCTTGCCACCGTGCGCTTCGACAAACTTTTCGCTCTGCACGAACATGCCGCTTGATCCGCAGCAAGGGTCATAGACCTTGCCATGGTTGGGGGCCAGCACGGCCACCAGCGTTTTGACGATGCTGGCTGGTGTGTAGAACTGCCCCCCCTTCTTGCCTTCTGCACTGGCGAACTGACCGAGAAAATATTCGTAGACCTGCCCAAGGACATCACGCGCAGTGCCGGGGTCGTCGCCAAACCCAATAGTGGAGATCAAGTCGACCAGTTCACCGAGTTTGCCATCCGGCAACTGGGCGCGTCCATATCGTTTGTCGAGGATGCCCTTGAGCTTGGGGTTCTCAGTTTCGATGGCGGTAAGGGCATCGTCGATGCGCTTGCCGATATCGGTCTGCTTTGCTGCGGCCCGCAGGGTTTCCCAGCGAGCTGATTCAGGCACCCAGAAAACATTTGCTTCCTTGTAGTAGTCGCGGTCCTCCAGTTCTTCGGCCAGCATGGCTGCATCGGCGTCCGGGAGGTAGTAGTCATCGGCCTCATCTGCAAAGCGCGTTGCCAGTTCATCGCGGCGTGCCTTGAAGGTGTCTGAAATATACTTCAGAAATATCATACCGAGAACGATATGCTTGTACTCTGCTGCGTCCATGTTGGCGCGGAGCTTGTCTGCCGCTGCCCATAGAGTCTTTTTAATGTCATCTAGCATTGTCGTGTTTTCTCCACTACAGGTATATGCATCGCTGGGGCGTGCCTAAACACCAACGATCTCCGATTGCTTGAATGCGACCAGAACTCATCGAAACGGTCCGAGATTGTTGAAAAGCTTGGCCATAATAATAAGCTCTAACTGGTTTTTTGTCATGCCGTCTTTGCTCACTATTTCAAGTCCGTGGGACACTGTCATGCAGCGGCAGGTTGCCCTGAGAACAGATGCCTGCTTAACGTGTCAGAAAAAGTGGAGCCACCCTAAGGCAAGCCATAGGTGCAGTAATGGGCCTCATCTGCACAGTAGGTCACATCGTCGCTCTTGATTGTTTCAATAAGGGCACCTGCTTCGATCTCAGACAGATCAGCCAAGTCTTTGCTGAAATGCATCGAAGATAACGCTTCTGCGTCAAAACCATACTGTACAGCTAGGCTGAACACGTAGGATAACATTTTGGGGGAAGCTTTGGGTGGATTGTTAGTGCTGTTCATTGCAGAATCCTTCCAGTATGTCCATTGAGTGCGTTTAGTAGAGAGGTATCGCTGGGCGATACCCCTCTGGGGGTTATTGCAGCGTATATGTTTTCAGTTTGCTTCTCAGATAGGCGATAAACGACTCTCGTGTATAGCCAACCTTGGAACCAACCCGTATCTTTCCGCATGGGCCTATATGAAGGGCGTCGTTGTTGCTGAGCGTTTTGGCAGAGATAAGCCCGCCTGTGGCGCGTGACGCTTCTGCCCGAGAGACCATTGGGGGCAGTTCGCGTTCAAGGGTTTTGAAAAAATCTTCCGTAACGAAGCCTTGGGTGAATACTGAATCGATGTGTGGGAACTTTTGCTGCATGGGTACCTCTTGGGGATGTGCTGTGGGCCGGTGATGGCATCGGAAGGAATGCATAATATCATTCATTGTGGAGTCGATGATAGATATCCGCACTCATCTGATTGAATCAGAAAGTGTACGCCTCGTGATGCGAGTGCAAGAAGATACTCGTGACCACTTTGGATTAAACTCCTTTGATCGTGCTTTTGCTAGATAGCTGGCAGCATAAACAACGGCATCTATCTGTGCATAAACGTCTGGGGAATTCCTTTCTATAAGTTTCCCCTTTGTTCCATTGCTGTCAGAGAAGTTAACCAAGCCATCATAAGTGGTTTGTAGCCTTCTTTTCACTGCAATGCTTATCGCGTCTTTAAAGGCGTAGCCATTCTGAATGGCATTGGCATTTGCAAAGAAGTTTAGATGGAAATGTGGGGTATCGTCAGGTGTTGTTTTTTCTGATGTCCACACGTAGTGGATATCAGGGTCATTTTTCCCTTTGCTTGCCTTTGCGTCTAGTGTTCTCACGGCACTTTCAATGATTCTGGTTATGTCCATACTTGTAAGAGGTGTTTTGGTGTGTCTTGCGCTTTGGATATCAATGCGTACAGAAAGCACTTTTGAGTGCCTTGATAGCATATATTCGATTGTATCAACAATCTGATCTAATGTTTTCGTAAAGCATGCATGCTCTTTGCTGTTTCCACTATTCACTTTGAATCCACGATATGTACTTTCATTGGTTGTTTTCTTGATCATTGTTCTCTCCATTGTAGTTTGTGTCCATTGGTATGTTAGCTTGTGTAATGTTTTATGGTTTGCGCTTGTATGTGTCTTCTGTTGTGTTGAGGTTGTGTGTATTGCTTGTTGTTGTGTGGTATATGATACTACTAAAACCGGGTTTATGGTTTTCGTTTTGGCTTTGTATGGCAAGGTTGATGGCGTTGGTTGTTGTGTATTTGCCGTAAACACTGCTTGCGATAAAGTTGTTCCATGTTCATTTTGTCATGTGCCCCTCTTTGCAACCATCGAACTGGTTGCAAAGAGGGGCTTTCTAATGGGTTATCTTAGGTTGTTGCGATATCAAAACCGTATGGTGCCGCACGCTATTTATTGCGGGTGTCTGCAAGGATCGTTTTCACATACTCAAGGAATTGGGGCTTTTGGTACCATGTCTCACGCTTGACGAAAAAGCGCCCTTTGGGGCCGGTGTTATTGCTGTCCCTATTTGCTAGCGTGCGCGGGTTGACCATGCCGAAAGTCAACTCGTGTACCTTCTTGCGTGGGAAGCAAGGCGGAAGGGTTTCTTCAAGTAGGTTGAGAATGTCTTGTGTCGGGGAGGGCATGACGATGGCTCCTGTTCGAAACGATGTCGCCGTTGGGCGCATCGCATGGGGGAGGCATGTCAAAAAGAAGTGAGGCCGAGGTCTGAGCAATGCAAATGGCGCTGTGGAGTTGCCCCTGCTAAACCGGACACTCTACGTCTTGCAATGAACGGATAAACTCACGAGGTGAGAGCATCCGCAGGGCCTTATGTGGGCATTTTCATTATAGTCTTCAAACCAGCCAGAAAGCTGCTCCATCGCAGTTTCGGCGTATGGTCGGTCATTGCAGAAGACGTAATCCCGTTTGAATGTTTTGGCGAGAGATTCAGCCATGTAGTTGCTTTGGGGGCTGCGGGCTGGAGTAAACTTGCTGACGATGCCCATCGCGGCGGCAAACGTTATAGTTTCTCGTGCAGTGTAGCAGGAGCCGTTGTCGGGGAGCCATTCAACTGGCCGCAATGCTTTGACCTCCCCAAACCTTTTTTTAACGCATGCCAGCATGACGCTTTGCGCCATGTCAGCACTATACCCGCAGTGGTGGCGGCATAGGCAACCATTTCCCGGTCGCAAGTATCCAGGGCAAAAATGGCGCGTACGCGCTCTCCGTTGTCGCAGGCAATCTCAAACCCCGTCAGAGCATCAACGCTGATTGCTTTGTAGGCTGGAAATCTTGCCTGTGTGCTCTTTGCTTGGTCGGCAGCCAGTAAACCGTGCCAGCAACAGGTTGTTCCGCCTCATTACCCTGTAAACACGTTTATGGTTGACCGGGGTGCGCCCATCGGCAATCAGTTGCCCATTAAGCAGCCGCTGGATACGCCGATAGCCATAGGCTTGGCGCCCGCCCAAAAGTTCGACGACTAGCGGTAGAAGGAATGCGTCTCCCGCGTTGCTGTATGGCTATCCATCGCCTCGCAGTCGCCTCAGCGTTTGCCTGGAAGATGCTACAATGCGTCCATCAATAGGTTGGCAAAAGCTGAAATGGTTCTCCATGAAAGGCATTTTGACGTATTGTGGCATTACAGGGGGGGCTCCATCGCTAGCTTTTTGTGCCACTGAGCAAGGCAAAAAGGCCGTTATTATTTTTTCGTTAGCCCCGGAAAAAGTTTCAATCGCACGCTAAAAGCTGCGCATTTTGCGCTGAAAACAGCCGACAAAACGCGGACTGTCATTGTGTCATGTAAAAATGTAAATTTTCTTGACCCCCCATTTTCTCAAAAAAATACGGGTGGCAGCCCATGGATTTCTGTAAATTCATGCTACGGCATTGAATCATATTGAACGGGTATGAATTTGGGGGGGCAGATGAAGAGAACCCTCTCTATGGCTAGGTGGTCAAGAATGATTCCTGCCTAAGCTCGGTTCTTATGCGTGGATGAAAAGGCATGAATACTGGCAGGCTGCTGCTTCAACTTGATATCCAGGTTGCTCATTGCCCGCTGTTTTTTCTCATCAGTAGGGTGAGTATAGCGTTGAAGCATTGCGAGCGTTGACCATCCAAAAATTTCTTGGATGGTGCGAACATTTTCCCCCGCGTCAAGGAGCATTGAAGCAGCGCTGTGGCGCAAAGAGTGAAAAACCAGCACCTCTCGGGGATCACTGCGCCCTTCATTCAGCTTGAGGTTGGCAACAGCTTTGCGAAAGTTGGTAGGCATTGAGGTCCATTGCTTTCCATGGGCGTTGGTAAAAACAAAATCCTGTGCTTGGCCCTGGGGCATGTCGCGTAAAAGTGTGAGTAGCGTTTCGGTCATAGGGACAGCGCGTGGCTTGCCCGTTTTTGTATGAACGAGGGTAATGTGCCTCTCATTCATGTTTACCTGCCCCCATGTTACGTGTGCTACCTCGCTAAGCCGCCCACCAGTGTGTAAACATGCTAGTGTGAAAGCCCATGCATTTTTATCTAGACGCAGAATTTCTTCGAGGAGGTGGTGTGCTTCTGTTGAGGAAAGGGTGCGATTACGTGCATTATTGATCTTGCCCAGCTTGATTTCTTGAGTAGGGCAGTCCCCCCCCACCAGCTTGTTGCCTCTGGCGTGGTTCCAAACCGCTCGCATGGTCGCAAACACAAGCTGAATTGTGCGCTTGGCAAGACCGGTAGTGACCATTTTGCCCTTTATAGCATCGAGGTCTGCCTTAGATATATCACGCAGAGGGGTGTCACCCAATGCGGGCGAAAGCCATGTCTTGAAGTTAGATTCTTCCTTGCGCCAAGTCTCTGGTGCCTTAGTTTGTTTACTGTCAGGAAAGTAATTGCTGTGCCAGTATGCGTTTAATGTTACTGCCAGTCGCTTGCGTGCTTCCTGTTGTCTTTTGGCTTCTTCACGTTCTTCCTGTGCTTTGACACGCCTCTCCCTTAGTGTAACTTCACCCGCTCCGGTCTTTTTGGCAATCATCAGTTCAGCCAGTGTCAGCCTTGCGCGTTCAAGTGTCCACCCTTGGCTAGCCCAGCCCAAGCCTTCTTCATACCTTTTGCCCTCGACCCGATAGCGCAAGGCGTAGTACACATCGGGCTTCAGGCCATGCTTTCTGGTCAGGTGGTCGTATTTGCGAATGCCACGTTCAACCGTGACCCATGTGGTATGATCTTTCTCTTTACCCACTGCGTCCCCTCCCTTGTACGGGAATCCTCTCCCCCTCCTCTCCCCCAAAAGCGGCTGAAAGTGGGTGTTTTTGTGTGAACCTCTATGAAGGTAAAAATGGACGTAAGGTACTTGTTTGTCAACATGAAATTGGGTATTATGAAGCTGTGTGAATCCCAGTGAAAATGTGTTGCAGGGGACTGAAAATCCCCGTGTCGGCAGTTCAATTCTGTCCCTCGGCACCATATAGATTTCAAGGACTTATGCATGATTTGCATGAGTCCTTTTTCTGTTTATTTCTAGATTTTGTCCCTTCCCTGTCCCTTGTTTGGGGCGCTGGATTGCTCATTAGCAACACTGGTGCCCCTAATGCCTATTCCTTCCTGCCATGCATACGGGTGGCAGCGCCCGTAATTGTACTTATTACAAGCCTTTCATCTTTGCATGTGTCGCCCCGGCCTTTCACGGTCTTGACAGAAAGAGTGATTGTGCGTCACATTTTTGTAAGCGTGCCGTTTCCGTTATTCGTTGCGCATCCCGCCCCAGAACCACGCCCGTGATCTGTTCCACGCCCGCAACCAGTCCTTGCCCTGAATCCCGCGTAGCCCCTCTTGCAAGCGTCCATGCGCGTTAAGGCAGCCATGTCAAAAGCGAATTCCCAAAGTCATACATCCCGCTCTGCGGAGCAGAACGCGTCTTCCGGTCTTTTTGACCTGAGCAGCGAAGAGTGGCGGTGTGCGCTTGGCGCGGTGAACCACTTTGACGACTGCGCCGAGGTCTTCCTCGGGCAATGGACAGTGCGCATGAAGGCTGCGGGCTACCTGTCCTTTACCACCGCCCGGCGGGAAGACTGCATGACCTCCTGCGACGGGCTGCTGGACGCGATGAAAGGCCATGCCGACCGCAACACGCCGCCTTTGTTCGAAACGCTGCGCACCAATGCCGACGGCTGGGCCGACGCGCTGAAAAGCTCGGGTCTGCGCCATCTGCGGCGGGGCATCACCAGCAGCATGTTTCTGGGCTGCTACAAGACCTTCACGCTGGCGGTGCAGGATGCCCTTGAGGCCCTGCCGCGCCTCGCCCCTGAGGTAACGGAGCGCGCAGCGGCCCTGGCCGCGCGGCTGGTGGAGGTTTACAGTCAGGCTTTTGAAATTGTGTGGATGGAAACCTGCATGCAGGCGGCCCAGTGCGCCCACACCTTTGATCAGGACGAGCTGTTTCGCCTGCTGACCGTTGAAAAATGCCGCTTTGAAAACGTGTTCAACGCCACATCCGACGGCGTGCTGGTCATGAATTCCGCCTGCCGCATAGTCACCGCCAACCGCTCCTTGCGACAGTACGCGGGCGAGAATCTTGAAAACAAATACGTCTGGGATGCTCTCGGCCTGGAAGAAACAGACGCAAAAACATTCTTTGCCCGCTACAAGGTGGGGCAGACTGTCGAGATTTCGCCCTTTGGCAATGGCTTGGTGTTCCGGCTTTCCATGGCCTCGCTGGGCGATCTGAGCATGGCAAGCTCCGGCGACTTTTTGTTGCTGCTGAACAACATAACGCCACACGTGCTGCACAGGGAAATGCTCGAAGACGCGGTGCAGCGGCAAACGCAGGACCTTCAGCAGGAAAAGCAGCGCCTTGAAGAGCTGAACATCACCCTGCGCAACGTGCTGCGGCATGTAGAGGAAGAACGCTGCCAGCAGAGCGATGAGCTGGCCGGAAACGTGCGCAGCTTCCTGTGGCCCGCCCTGGCGGAGCTGGGCAGGGAGCAGGATGCAGCGGCTCGCAAACAGGGAATCGAGCTTGCGCGCGAGCAGCTTGAGCGCATCCTTGGCGGCACAGGTTC
>Ga0209639_1002075_pt1 | contig 16971 bp, 15 predicted proteins | sample EPASupsiteHSE605_FD_187268 | JGI IMG/M metagenome (GOLD analysis project Ga0209639, IMG submission 187268) | Bioremediated contaminated groundwater from EPA Superfund site, New Mexico - Sample HSE6-05 (SPAdes) (version 2) | ecosystem: Environmental > Aquatic > Deep subsurface > Groundwater >...
CGTAAGGCATAATCTTTCAAACGGTCATACATGTATTCCAAGGGACAAGCTCTTTACACCGTCAAACAGTCTACTTAATACTAATAATGATACGATAGATATAGCAATAGATAAACTAACAGATCAAAAGCAACTTGTAGTTGAGGCAATAAATGGTAGAGAATTTGTGTTTTTACCGTATATATATATGGCAGAAAAGCAGGCGGCACAGCGAATAAGAGTAATGCAAAAATTTCCTCCTGCTGGTAAGCCTACTCTTAATGAAGAAATATCAAAGATAGAAAAGAAAAACAAGATAACATATGAGCAAAAGCAGAGGCTTGCTATAGCCACAGCAATAGAAAAGGGTCTATTGATATTAACAGGTGGACCAGGCACAGGAAAAACAACAACCATAAACGGAATTTTAAAATTGCTTGAGCAGGATAGTCTAAATGTTGTGCTAACGGCACCAACAGGCAGAGCAGCACAGAGAATGTCTGAAATAACAGGCAGAGAAGCAAAGACAATTCACAGACTTTTAGAGGCTGAACGCACATCTGGTGAACGCATGAGTTTTGCTCGTAATGTACGAAATCCTATTGATGCTGATGCAGTTATAGTTGATGAGCTTTCAATGGTTGATATTGTTTTGTTTGCGAGCCTGCTTGATGCATTACCTTTGGGGTGCAGGCTTATAATGGTAGGGGATAGTGACCAGTTACCTCCTGTGGGTGCAGGCAATGTTTTACACGATTTAATAGAGTCGGGCGTTTTGCCCGTGGTAAAGCTTGATGAAGTTTTTAGGCAGGCGATGCAGAGCCTTATAGTATCCAATGCACACAGGATAGTGAAGGGCGAAATGCCCTTAATGAACAAAACTGATTCCGACTTTTTCTATATGCCAAGAGCAGATGCGGTTAGTGCATCAAACACCGTGGTAGAGCTTTGCAAAAGTAGATTGCCAAAGGCATACGGATATTCACCAATAACAGATATTCAAGTACTGTGTCCGTCAAAAAAAGGTCAAGCAGGCACAGTTAATTTAAACAGAATTTTACAGCAAGAACTTAATCCACGAGAAAAGTCAAAAAAAGAAATTACTTTGCTCACTCGAATTTTTCGAGAGGGAGATAAGGTGATGCAGATAAAGAATGACTATAATATTTGTTGGACAAAAAAAGGAGAGGACGGCAGCGGCATTTTTAACGGCGATGTCGGAATCATTGAAAAAATTGAGCCGTCATCAAACTGTCTTACAATAATGTTTGATGGCAGACGTGCAACCTACCCATATGAGAATTTAAACGAGCTTGAACTTGCTTATGCTGTAACAGTGCATAAAAGTCAGGGAAGTGAGTTTGAGGCAGTGATAATCCCTGCAATTGATATAGTACCTCAGCTTTGTTACCGTAACTTGCTTTATACAGCTGTAACAAGGGCAAAGTCAACATTAATAATTGTTGGTAATCAAAATCAAGTTTATAAAATGGTTGAGAATGATAAGAAAATTCGCAGATATTCTGCACTTAACGCCTTTCTTGTGGAGGAGTTATAAATGGAATTTTTAAAAAGGATTTTATCAATATTCTATCCTAACCGTTGCCCGTATTGTGGCAAGGTGATAACGGCAGATGAAAAAGTCTGTGAGGATTGTTTTAATAATCTTCCACGCATTACAGAGCCATTTTGTGAGCATTGTGGTGCGTCAAAAAAAGAGTGCAAGTGTAATGGTAGACAAATGTCGTACAAAATGGTAATTGCACCATTCTATTACGATGGTGCTGTTAAAAATGCAATAAAGCAAATGAAGTTTTCAGACAGACCATATATTGCAAAAACTCTTTCACGGGATATGTCAGAATGTATAGCTCAAAGATGTGCAGATATATCTTTTGACATAATCACTTGTGTTCCAATGTCAAAAAAAGAAGTAAGAGGCAGAGGGTTTAACCAAAGCGAATTGTTAGCAAATGGATTAAAGGTTAAAGAAAAACCAATAATAGACATAGGGTTGCTTTTAAAACTTTACAATGTTGCACCACAACATTCACTTGGTGTAAATCAAAGAAAAGGTAACGTTCTTGGCATATTTGATGTTGCACAGGATAGAGATATTAAAGGCAAAACTATATTGCTTTGTGATGATGTAAAAACAACAGGTGCAACGGCAAATGAGTGTGCAAGCGTTTTGCTGTTAGCAGGAGCAAAAGAAGTGTACCTTGTTTGTGCTGCAATTGCAAATAATGCAAACGGAAAATATTGACAGATACATAATATTAAACTATTATAATAATTTGATGCAGTAAAAGATTTTTAAATTACAGAAGGTGTAATATGTTAGGGCTAAATATAGGCATAGATTTGGGTACAACATCTGTAATAATATATGTAGAGGGAAAAGGCATAATTATGTCTGAACCTTCTGTTGTTGCGTTCAGAACGGACACAGGTAGAATAATGTCAGTCGGCTCAGCAGCTTATGACATGATTGGCAGGTGTCCTGACTCCATTACCGCAATTAGGCCAATGAAAGATGGCGTGGTTTCAGACTTTACAGTAACAGAGCAAATGCTTCGTTATTATATTCAAAAAATTTGTGGTAATAAAATTTTCAAACCAAACATAATAGTCTGCATGCCAAGCTCTGTAACAAATCTTGAACGCCGTACTATTCTTGATGTTATAACAGCGTCAGGAGCGGGCAAAGCATGCCTTATAGAAGAACCGCTTGCAGCAGCGATTGGTGCAGGAGTGGATATCTTTCATCCTCGTGGAATAATGATTGTTGATATTGGTGGTGGCACAAGTGATGCGGCAATTATAACAATGGGAAGCATTGCGATAAGTAAGTCTGTTAAGTCCGCAGGTAACATTTTAAATCAAGCAATAATGCGTTATGCTCGCAGGGAAAGAGATGTTTTGATAGGTGAGCTTACTGCAGAGGAAATAAAAAAAACAATTGGTTGTGCATATCTTCGTAAAGAAGAAATTGCAATGGTTGCAAAAGGTAAAAACTATGTAACAGGGATGCCTGTAAGTTTTGAAATAACATCAACCGAAACTTATCTTGCGATGAGAGAGCATATAAATACGGTTATAGAAACGATTAAATTAGTGTTGGAGGAAACTCCGCCGGAACTTGTTGGCGATTTAATGCAGGAAGGAATTGTTCTTACTGGTGGCGGTGCAAAACTCTATGGGCTTGATACAGCGATTGAAGAAGCGACAAAATTAAAGACAAGAGTTGCGGAAGATTCAGCAAATTGTGTTGCAAATGGAATAGGAAAGGTACTAAAAAATCTTGAATTCCTTGCAGACAATGGATATCTGTTCAAAACCCGTCAGGATATTACAGGAGTAGAAGAAGAGGACAACAGATATTAAGGGGGATATTATGGACTACATTGATTATCCACAGCTTGATGAATATAATGAGTTTGATGCATTCAATGCAGGCGTAGAACCTGGGGGATTGCGTAATCGTAACGAGATAAAAATACTGGTTTGTTATATGCTCAAAACTCTCGAAAGCAAAATAACAAAACAGCAGATAAATGAGGTTATGCAAAGTCAGGGTCTTGCAAATTATTTTGAGGTAAATCAGGCAATCAGCGAGCTTTTGTCACAGGGTAGTATAGACTGTGAATATGTTGAAGATGAAGAAGTTTTAACAGTAACCGAGATGGGAAGACGGGTTGTATTTGAGCTTGAACGTGATTTGCCAAGAACAGTGCGTGAAAAGGCAATAAAATCTGCAATCAAGACTTTAACCATTGCTAAAAATGAGCAGGAAAACAAAATAGAAATAACTCCGCTTGAAAACGGATGCCATATAACATTTACAATGGAAGATAAGCAGGACGTAATGATGAAGCTTACAATCTATGTTGCAGACAGAGCACAAGCAGAGTTGGTACGAAAGAATTTTTTAGAAGACCCAACAAGAGTGTATTCAAACATACTTTCATCACTGATGGTGGAATAATAAATAATAAAAGAGCCACGATTATTGTGGCTCTTTTATTATAAGAATTAGTGTTATGAGTATATTATAAACTTAATTTAATTACTGTACCACTTCATAAATTAGTGGCTCTTTAGTAGGGGGAGTGCTTGAAAATTTCAAAGCTTGCATAAATATATTTTTTGCATTTTGTGCTTTTTCATGTGACGATGTATAAAGTGTTGCAAGCACTTCTCCTTGTTTTACAAAATCACCTGTTTTACGCTTTAAAACAATGCCAGCACTGTAATCAATCGGGTCACCTTTCTTCTCTCTTCCAGCACCGAGAACAACGCTTGCAATTCCAATTTTCTCAGAGTTCATATAGCTTATATATCCATCGTCTTCGCAAATAATATCAAAGTTTATTTCACTTTTTTTGAAAAGTTCAGGATTGTCAATAAGCTTAACATCTCCACCTTGCATTTCAACCATTTGCTTAAGCTTTTCAAGTGCTTTACCATTGTTTATTACATCTTCTACGGCAACTTTGCATTCGTCAATTGATTTTCCTGTGCATGATGAATACATATAGGAGCAAAGCATTACACAAACTTCATAAAGGTCATCGCAAGCCTGACCATTCAAAATCTTAACAGCTTCGATAACTTCTAAAGAGTTGCCAATATTATAGCCCAAAGGTATGTTCATATTTGTAATAAGTGCAGTCGTTTTTCTGCCTGCAGCATTGCCAATATCAACCATTGCACGAGCGAGATTTTTAGCATCCTGCGGAGTCTTCATGAACGCTCCGTTGCCACATTTAACATCAAGCACAATGTTTTGGCTTCCACCTGCAAGCTTCTTGCTCATAATGCTGGAAGCAATGAGGGATATATTCTCAACAGTTGCAGTAACATCACGCAAGGCATAAAGCTTTTTATCAGCAGGGGTAAGGTTTCCAGACTGACCAATTACACAAAGACCTATGTCGTTGACCTGCTTGAAAAAAGCGTCGTTAGAAATCTCGACTTTAAAGCCGTTAATAGCTTCAAGCTTGTCAATCGTTCCACCTGTGTGGCCAAGCCCTCTGCCCGACATTTTAGCAACCTTGCAACCAAGGGCTGCAACAATAGGTGCAACAATAAGAGTGGTTTTATCTCCAACACCGCCTGTACTGTGTTTATCAACAGTTGAACCGTTGATAGAGGATAAGTCAACAACATCTCCTGAGTTTGCCATGGCAGATGTTAAAAAGACTGTTTCATCTTTATCCATTCCATTAAAATATATAGCCATAAGCAAAGCAGATGCTTGATAATCTGGAATATCACCTGTGGTATATCCGCTTACAAAAAACTCAATTTCTTCTTTTGAAAGAGCGTGTCCATCACGCTTTTTTTTAATTATGTCATACATCCTCATAAATAATCACCCTTACAGAGAAAAGCCAAAAGGCAAAAGTTCACAAAGCTTTTTTTCTGTCACTTCATTATTTTTATCAGCTAAAACTATTTTAAAATCATCATTACAGAACTCACTCATGACTTGAAGACAAACTCCGCAGGGAGGGCAAAAATCTTTAATAACGCCACAATGACCACCAACAATTGCAATTTTTTTAAAGTCTTTATATCCTTCACTAACAGCCTTGAAAAACGCAGTACGTTCAGCACAATTTGAAGGGGAGTAAGAGGCGTTTTCTATGTTGCAGCCAGAAAACACCTTGCCGTCACTGCAAAGCAAAGCAGCACCAACCTTAAAGTTTGAATAAGGCGAATATGATTTTTGCATTGCCTCTTTTGCAATATCTAAAAGTTCAATATTTGTCATAAAGAGCCTCCAAGTTCACTTAAAAAGCTTGTGCCTTCAATGGCGTTTTTGATGTTTAGCATGTCCGCAATAGTCTTTCCAATATCAGAAAAACAGTTACGAGTACCAATGTTTACAACACTTTGTCCTTGCTGATAAACAAGCAGAGGAATGCACTCTCTTGAATGGTCGGTGCTGGGCGTTGCTGGATCACAGCCATGGTCAGCTGTAATAATCAAAACATCATGGCTTTTAAGCTTTGGCAAAAAGCCTTCTAGCCATTTGTCAAACTCTGCAATAGCATTCGCATAGCCGTCAACATCGTTGCGATGACCAAACATCATATCAAAGTCAACTAAATTTGCAAAGCAAAGCCCATTGAAATCCATATCAACAGCAGTGGCAAGAGCTTTCATACCGTCAGCGTTACACTTTGTAGGCAAGTGGTTTGAAATTCCTTGGCCTGCAAATATATCTTTTATTTTACCTATTGCCAGTGTTTCAAGTCCTGAATTTTTAACGCAGTCAAGTAACGTGTCCTTAGGTGGAAATAAAGAAAAATCATGTCTGTTACCTGTGCGAGTGAAGTTTGGATACTCACCAATGAACGGCCTTGCAATAACTCTTCCAACACTGTGTTTGCCAGTTAGAATTTTACGAGCTATTTTACAGTATTCATAAAGCTGTTCGGGTGGCACAAGCTCTTCGTGTGCTGCAATTTGAAACACACTGTCAGCAGAAGTATAAACAATCAAATCGCCTGTTTCAAGATGCTGTTTTCCATAGTCTGCAATAACCTTTGTGCCTGAATAAGGCATATTACAAAGCACACCTCGTCCAGTTTGTTTAGCAAATTCGTCAACTATCTCGATTGGAAATCCATTAGGATAAGTTGGCATAGGCTTTTGAGAAATAATTCCGCAAATTTCCCAGTGCCCTGTAGTTGTGTCCTTGCCGTTTGATGATTCAATACAGCGACCGAACGATGCTTTAGGAGAATTTGATTTTTCACAGCAATCTACATCATCAATATTAAAAAGACCAAGTCTGCCTAAATTATCAGCACTGAATTTGGGTGATTTTGCAATGCTTGCAAGTGTGTTGCTTCCCAAATCACCAAACTTCTCTGCGTCTGGAGCATTACCAATTCCAAAGCTATCAAGAATAATTAAAAATACTCTTTTAATCATATTTATCCCTACTTTTCAAGTGCAACAGCAGTTTTAAGTGCTATTTCCATCATTTGAGTAAAGCTTGTCTGCCTCTCTTTGGATGAGCATGAAGTACCCGTAAATGGGCAGTCTGAAATAGTGCATATAGCAAGTGCGTTTTTACTAGCACGAGCAGCGTTCATATATAAAGCGGCAGCCTCCATTTCAACAGCAAGAACACCCATCTTTTGCCACTTTATAAGGCTGCTAGAATCATCATAGAATGTATCAGATGAAAGAATGCTGCCAACTTTAAGGTCAACACCGCAATCCTTTGCACAAAAAGCAGCAGTGCTTAAAATTTTGTAGCTTGCAGTAGGTGCAAATGTGCCAGGTAACTCATATTGATGTGCAAAATTTGAGTTAGTGCAAGCAGACATACCAGCAACTATATCACGAACCTGAAGGTCGCTTGAAATTGCTCCAGCAGAACCAATTCTGATAATATTATCAACATCATACAAGTTAAAAAGCTCATAAGAATAAATGCCCATAGAAGGCATACCCATACCACTTGCCATGACAGAAACCTTTACGCCTTCATAAGAGCCCGTATATCCACCGATGCCTCTTACATCATTTATCAAAATAGCGTCGCTTAAAAAATTGTCGGCAATAAATTTTGCACGAAGTGGATCACCCGGCATTAAAACAGTTTTCGCAAAATCTCCGATTTGTGAAGAAATGTGAGGGGTTGGAACAGACATAATAGTCCTCCTTATTAAGAAATAATAAAAATAAAATACAAAATTTTGATAATATTATACAACATTTTCAGTGGGAATGTAAACCAATTGAGTAAATAAAGAAAATTATAATAAATTAAAAGCATATAAAAATTTTTTAATTTTATTGTAATTTTTTTTGAAGAACAGGACAAAATAAGACTACAAATATAAAAGGAGGAATAACAATGGCAAATTTAACATCAACAGAGCTGAAAGCAATTCAAGATCAGCTTAATTATGAGCAGATTCTTGTGAAAAAATTTAAGACTTATGCAAGTATGACATCAGACCCACAGATAAAAACAACCTGTGAGCAAGTAGCGGCACAACACAAAACCCACTACGATAAGCTTATGGGTCATTTAAGTTGTTAGGAGGAATAAAATAATGAATCAGCAAATAAAAGTTCTTACAGACCAAGAGATAATGGATGACATTCTTGGCTCACAAAAGCATATAACAGATATATATAACACATATTCATCTGAGTGTGTTAATCCAACACTTCGAAATGATTTCTTGCAGATATTGCGTGAAGAGCATAATATTCAATCAACAGTATTTACAGATATGCAAAAGCGTGGATGGTATGCTCCACAGGCAGCAGAACAGCAGATGGTTGATAAAGCAAAAACTAAGTACCAAAACATCGCACAACAGCTTTAATTTTAAAACCACCCGTTATGGGTGGTTTTTTATTTGTAAGATATTATTTAATGTTTTCAGTGTATCTAAAGATGTTGATAACAATATCGATTTGTGCTAAAATATCTTAACTTTATTAATGGTAATAATACCAAAAAATTAAGAGGTATGATATGGATAAGATGAAAACTGATATCGAGATAGCACGTGAGGCGACGCTTGCTCCTATCGAAGAAATTGCAAATAAACTAGGGATTAATCATGATGATATTGAGCTTTACGGTAAGTATAAGGCAAAGATATCACCAAATGCAATTAAAGTAAAACAAGCAGATGCAAAACTTATACTTGTAACAGCAATTAACCCAACTCCAGCGGGTGAGGGAAAAACAACTATTACAGTTGGGCTTGCAGATGGACTTACAAAATTAGGTAAAAAATCAGTTGCCGCTCTGCGTGAGCCATCGCTTGGACCTGTTTTTGGCGTTAAAGGTGGTGCAGCGGGCGGAGGATATGCACAGGTAGTGCCAATGGAGGATTTGAACCTGCATTTTACAGGAGACATGCATGCAATAACAACGGCAAATAATCTTCTTGCTGCAATGCTTGATAACCATATTCATTTTGGTAATGAACTTGGTATAGATATTCGTAGCATTCAGTGGCATAGATGTATGGATATGAATGACAGGCAACTTCGCGTTTTAACAAATGGATTGGGCGGAAAGCTAAACGGATTTCCAAGAGAGGACAAATTTGATATAACTGCCGCATCAGAAGTTATGGCAGTACTTTGTTTGTCAAGTGACCTTGAAGACTTAAAAAAACGTCTTGGAGACATGGTTGTTGCCTATAATTATAATGATGAACCTGTGACAGCTAAACAGCTTAACGCACATGGAGCAATGGCGGTAGTTTTAAAGGATGCAATAAAGCCAAACTTGGTACAAACATTGGAAAAAACACCTGTGCTTGTTCACGGTGGACCATTTGCAAATATTGCACACGGTTGCAATAGCATAATAGCAACAAAAACAGCAATGAGCCTTGGTGATTATGTTGTTACAGAAGCTGGCTTTGGAGCAGATTTGGGTGCTGAAAAGTTTTTTGATATAAAATGCAGATGTGCAGAGATAAATCCAAATGCAGTAGTAATTGTTGCAACAGTGAAAGCACTAAAATATCATGGCAGAGTGGATAAAAACGATTTAAAATCCGAAAACATTGAGGCTGTAAAGAGTGGCCTTTCAAATCTGGGGAAACATATAGAAAACATAAAAAGTGTATATAATATGCCAGCAGTTGTTGCAATTAACAAGTTTTATACTGATACTGGGGCAGAGATAGATGAGATTATAAATTACTGTAACTCGCTTGACACTAAAGCAGTCGTTGCAGATGTTTGGGCAAATGGTGGCGAAGGAGCAAAAGACCTTGCGCAAGCGGTAATTAATGAATGTGAGAAAAGCGAAAATAAACTTTCATTCTCATATGAGCTAAATGGTACAATAGAGCAAAAGATAAAAAATCTTGCTTCAAAAATTTACGGTGCATCAGATGTTGAAATAACACCTAAAGCGTCAAAAATGATTGCATCTATCGAAAAGAATGGATACGGCAATTTGCCTATTTGCATGGCAAAGACACAATACTCATTGTCTGATGATGCAAGCTTTCGTGGCAGACCAAGTGACTTTAAAATAACAGTTAGAAGTGCAAGAGTAAGTGCAGGGGCGGGTTTTATAGTGATCTTAACGGGCAACATTATGACAATGCCTGGACTGCCAAAGATTCCGAGTGCAGAAGAAATTGACATTGATTCAAACGGAATAATAAGCGGTTTGTTTTAAAGATAAAGGAGTACCTAACGGTACTCCTATTTTTTGTTTAGTTATTTACTTGCTTTAGTATTATTGTTGATACTATCAGACGAGACACCATAATAACAGCATGTTTTAAAATTAGCCATTATTTTTAGTTTGCTTAAACATTTTTTCAATACCGCTTGATTTGACTGATTTAAACAGTAAAAATCCAACTAAATAGCAAACTACTAATTCTCCAACTCCAACTTGCAGAGCAGCCATCAAAAAGCCAATCCATCTAGTGCCTTTTGGCAAAAAGTATGCAATCTCTGCACCAATTATAACAGCATTAAAAATCACTGGCATTAGTGGAGCAAAAATAGGAAAACCTTTAAATTTCACCTTGCGGACTAATCGGCTAAAAATTGCTGCAAAAAGTGTTGCAATTGTTCCGAAAATAATATCAATTAGTCCATATGGGCTGCCAAGATTTCCTATGAAACAGCCAATAACTAGTCCTGGAATTGCGGCGGGGGTAAATACAGGTAAAATAGTTAGCGCTTCTGAAACCCTAAATTGTACAGGACCATATGAAAGCCCCAACAGTCCAGAAAGATAAGTGAGTGCTGCGTACAGTGCGGCAATAAGGCCACTTTGAACAACATAATTTGTGCTTTTACTAAGATTTTTCATTTTTAATTCCTCCATAGTTTTGTTTAATGTCAGGATGGTTTCGAACTGACAAAAGCAATGTTAACATTTATCATCTTAAAAATCAAGAAAAAAGGATATATAAGGATTGTTGACTATTTTTTATTGTTATAATATACTTGAAAGTGTATTATAAAATTTTATGATAGAACAGATATTGTAATTGGTTTTAAGATTAGAAAGTGAGGCTACTAATATGTCATCAGCAACAGAAGACCGTCGCTCAAAAAGAACAAAGAGGCAACTTTGTGCAGCCTTTACTAATCTTATGACTGAAAGGGATATAACAGAAATAAAGGTAACAGAAATCAGTAATCTTGCAAAAGTAAACAGGGGAACATTTTATTTACACTATTCAGATATTTATGATATGCGTAGGCAGATTGAAACAGAACTTGTGGACGAACTTTATAAGGTTCTTAATTCTCATTCTGCAGAGAAGTTAAGAAAAGCAATTTATCCGCTTGTTTTTGATATGTGTTATTTTTTTTATGATAATCGTGATTTATTGAATATTTTCTTGGGCAAAAATGGTGATATGGTTTTTGTGGATAGTATAAAAAGCATAATAAAAGAAAAGGTTTTTTATGATTGGAAAACAATATTTAAAAAAGAAAATGCAAAAGCAAATGAAATTCATTTTTGCTTTATTGCGTCGGGTATATTAGGAGTTTTAAGACAGTGGATTAATGAGGATTGCTCAATAAATATAGAGACACTTTCCAGCTTAATAAGAGAAATGATACTTAACGGTTCACAATTGTTAGAAGATAAAAAATTAAGCGAAGGCACATTTTAAGCCTTTGCTTTTTTATTGCATAAATAACAAAAAATCGCCTTTAAATGTGCAAGTGCAAGTAATAATCTTATTGCAGAATATAACTACAAAATCTACAAATAATATTCTTGCAAAAAACTTGCAAAATTTTAAAGGAGATAATGACAATGCAACAAGATAGTAAAAACAGAGAAGTAGAGTTTTTAAATAAAGTGTTTGAAAATGCCCAAATGGGCGGTGAATCTATAGGGTATCTTACAGATAAGATAGGAGACCCGAATATGCTTTCAGATTTACAGACACAGCATAAGCAATATTCGGATTTGTCAAACAAAGCATCAACACAACTTGCAGAGTACAGCCATACACCAAAGAGTGTAAGTCCAATTACACAAATGGGAGTTTGGTCGGGCGTTCAGCTTAACACTTTGGTAAATAAAAGTAATGACCACATTGCAGAAATGATGATACAGGGAAGTATGATGGGCGTAATAGATATGTCGCGAACTCTAAAAGAGTATTCTGATATATCGCAAGATGCAAAAAAACTTGGTCAAGATCTTATAGGAATGGAAGAAAACAATGTTCAAAGGATGAAGCAATATCTTGGTTAAAATTGAAAAAAAACGGAGCGGTTATTCCGCTCCGTTTTTATTTTAAATATAAACTCAAACTCCGTAAAGAAGCTGTGTGTATGTGGGGAAAGGCCAGTAGTCCTTAGCAGTAATTGTCTCAAGCTCGTCTGTAACTGCACGCATTTCCTGCATAGCAACAAATACAACATCTTTATTGTAAAGAGCTTTTGTATTAATGTCTGAATCATCATCAATGCCCAAAACAGCTGATTCAAGAGTTGCACACTTTTTATTAAGACTGTCGCTCAATGCAGATATTTTTTTGATAAGACCAATTTCAAGTTCACAAGCAAGGTCGCTAACAACAGCTCTTTTATTAGCAGCTGTACTACTAAGATCATTCATATAAGCACAAATAGCAGGGAAGATATCTTTTTTAACCATCTCAAGCATTGTAAGTGCTTCAATATGAATTATCTTACAGTAGTTATCCATAAGTATTTCATATCTTGAATTAAGTTCTTCCTCCGTGTAAATACGATGACGCTCAAATAAATCAATATTTTTTTTACTTATATAGTGCGGAAGAGCCTCTGGTGTTGTGCGAAGATTGAGAAGTCCACGTCTTTCAGCCTCCGCAACCCACTCATCAGAATAGTTATTACCGTTAAATATAATTCTGCTGTGCTCAGTAAATGTCTTTTTAATAAGCTCATGGAGCTCTGTATCAAAGTCGTTTGCGTTTTCAAGAATATCAGCAAACTGTGAAAGTTGATCAGCAATAACTGTATTAAGGATAGTGTTAGGGCAAGCAATAGATGCAGTTGAACCAAGCATCCTGAACTCGAACTTATTTCCTGTAAAAGCAAAAGGCGAAGTACGATTACGGTCTGTTGTATCTTTTGCAAATCTTGGAATAGCAGCAACGTTAGATTTCATAACTTGTTTATCTTTTTGAATATATACTTCATCATTTTTAATGGATTTAATTATTTCATCAAGCTCATCGCCAAGAAACATAGAAACGATAGCTGGAGGCGCCTCATTAGCACCAAGACGATGGTCGTTTCCTGCACCTGTAACAGCAACACGAAGTAAATCTTGGTATTCATCAACACCTTTTACAACAGCTGCAAGGAACAAAAGGAACTGCGAATTTTCCATTGGAGAATCACTTGGGTCAAGAAGATTTATTCCTGTGTCTGTGCTAATTGACCAGTTGTTGTGTTTGCCACTTCCGTTAACTCCTGCGAATGGTTTTTCATGAAGGAGGCATGCAAGACCGTGCTTACCAGCAACTTTCTTCATTGTTTCCATTGTTAACTGATTGTGGTCAGTTGCAGTGTTTGTGTCAGAATATATTGGAGCAAGCTCATGCTGTGAAGGAGCAACCTCGTTGTGCTTTGTTTTAGCGAGAACGCCAAGCTTCCAAAGCTCAATGTCAAGATCTCTCATGAATGCTGCAACACGAGGTTTGATTATGCCAAAGTAATGATCCTCCATCTCTTGACCCTTTGGAGGCTTTGAACCAAACAAAGTTCTGCCACAAATTATAAGGTCTTCACGCTCATTGTAAAGTTCTTTATCTATAAGGAAATATTCTTGTTCAGCACCAACTGTTGCAATTATATGTTTTGCATTTGTTGGATTTCCAAAAAGATTAATAATACGCATTGCGTGCTTATCAATTGCTTCGATAGATCGAAGCAGAGGAGTCTTTTTATCCAAAATCTGTCCGCCATATGAGCAGAATACAGATGGTATGCAAAGAGTTTCGTCTTTAATAAAAGCATAAGATGTTGGATCCCATGCTGTGTAACCTCTTGCTTCAAATGTTGCACGCAAACCGCCAGAAGGAAAGCTTGAAGCGTCAGGTTCACTCTTTATAAGTTCCTTGCCAGAAAACTCCATAATAATATGACCATCAGGAGCAGGAGATATAAAGCTGTCATGCTTTTCGGCTGTTATTCCTGTCATAGGCTGAAACCAGTGTGTATAGTGGGTAACTCCCTTTTCCACTGCCCAGTTTTTCATTGCGCTTGCGACAGTGTTAGCAATTTTTTTATCCAAAGGAGTGCCCTCTTTAACAGACTTTTGAATAACCTCGAAAATTTCTTTGGGTAATCTTTCTTTCATAACGCTATCGTTAAATACCATGCTGCCAAAAATCTCTGGCACATTTAAAGGAAGATTGTTTTCCATTTTATTTGCCTCCTTAAGTTTTTCAATATTAAAGAATAAAATAACATATTATTTATGAAAACCAGCGAATTTTAACGGCATTATATTATGTAGATATATATATAAGGCACTGCGGGCTTAAGCCCACAGTGCCTTTGCCGTTTACAGACAAAGTATAAATGTAAAAGAACAATATGTCAAGTTGTTTTTAAAATAATTTTAAACGTTATATAAAAAGATTACATAATTCTAATTTAAGAATTATGTACCTGAATGTATCATAATTGCATGCAAAAATAAAATAGTCAAAATACTATAATAAATCACTCAATAAATAATAAATTACAAAAGTATGGTCAAAAATATTAAAAGCTTAGGAGGCGTGCAATGTGAGAATAGATGCTGGTAATTTGCATTTTAAGATGCTTGACGAGTATATAAGATACACAGAAGATTATGAAATTACAATTGATAACTGCATTGGTCAAAGACGAATTGCAAATTCATCACATGGCAAAAAAATTATAATTAACGGCACACCAGGCAATGCTCTTGGAACATATATGGACGGTAGTATAGTAGAAGTGTTTGGAAATGCACAGGATGCAGTTGGAGATACAATGAATAGCGGAAAAATAATCATCCATGGAAATGCAGGAGATGCTTGCGGCTATGCTGCACGAGGTGGTACAATATATGTAAAGAATAATGCAGGCTACAGAGCAGGTATTTATATGAAAAAATATAAAACTGAAAATCCTGTAATTATAATAGGAAATGAAGCGGGGAGCTTTTTGGGCGAATGTCAAGATGGCGGTATTATTTCTGTTCTTGGTTTAAAAACTAGCAGAAAGATTCCTGTTGGTCGCTGTTGCGGAACAGGTATGAGCGGAGGAAAAATCTTTTTGAGATGTGATGAACCTCCTGCTGATTTACCCAAGCAAATTGTAGCAACTCAGGCGACTAATGATGATTTGAAAGAATTAGTTCCTTACATTAAGGAATATTGTAAAATTTTTGGAACAGATTTTGACGCTATTATGTCAAAAAAATTTGTATTGTTAATGCCAAACAGCAAAGAATTACATCATAGCATGTATATGTCTAATTTGAATATAGAGTAATGTGCTATTGGCGGTGAGAATTTATTATGAAAAAAGTGCTTATTATTTCAAACTCAAAAAATTAAGCGATATGATTATACACACCGTATTTAGATTAACAAATACTCCATCGACGTGGTTCGCATATACATTAAATTAGTATATGATTTAAATATACGCTGTTAAGCGTAAAATCAGCTAACAAATAATAATTTTGTTTTAACTTCTTAATTTGCTTGAAATAATGACAAAGTTAGGGTAAAATATAACTACAGAATAAGTAGCGTAATGTTTGTACAACTTAATGGGCGTTGTTTTGTATTGAAAATTGCAAACAATATTATAGGAGTGATTATGTGAGCACACATTTAAACAGTAGTTATCTCGGAGATTTTGTAAATGAGCAGAGCCTTTTGGCAATGCAGGAAGAGGTAACGAAAGCTCACAATCTTCTGCACTCTGGAACAGGTGCAGGTAATGATTACATTGGATGGTTAACATTGCCGACTGATTATGATAAGGATGAGTTTGCAAGAATTAAAAAAGCAGCTCAAAAAATTAAAGACACAAGTGATTTACTTATTGTAATTGGAATTGGTGGATCATATCTTGGTGCGAGAGCAGCAATAGAATTTGTGAAATCCGCAAACTATAATGCACTAAAAAAAGACACGCCTGACATCTACTTTACAGGTAACAGCATAAGTTCAACGGCATTAAATGAGATTGTTAGCATCTGCGAGGGCCGGGATTTTTGTATAAATGTTATTTCAAAGTCAGGCACAACAACAGAGCCTGCTATTGCATTCCGTGTTCTTCGTGAAATGTTAGTTAAAAAATATGGCGTACAAAAGGCGGCAGAAAGAATTTTTGTAACAACAGACAAAGAAAAAGGCACTCTTAAATCTTTGTCAGATGCAGAAGGATTTGAGACTTTTGTTGTTCCTGATGATGTTGGTGGCAGATATTCTGTTCTTACAGCTGTTGGTCTTTTGCCGATTGCAGTTTCTGGTATGGATTTAGATGCTCTTATGCAAGGTGCACTTGATGCTGAAAATGAACTTTCAGTAACAGACATCAAAAATAACGATTGTTATAAATATGCAGCAATTCGTAATATTCTTTATAGACAGGGCAAAACAATTGAAATGATGGTTAGCTACGAGCCATCGTATGCTATGATGAACGAATGGTTTAAGCAACTTTTCGGCGAGAGTGAAGGCAAGGATGGTAAGGGCATTTTCCCAGCATCCGCAATATTCTCAACCGACCTTCATTCACTTGGCCAATATATTCAAGACGGTGAGCGTAAACTTTTTGAAACTGTCGTAACCTTTACAAAACCAACGCAAGAGTTTATAATCGGTTTCGATGAGGCAAACACAGATGGGCTCAACTTCCTTGCAGGCAAGGGAATGTCATTTGTTAACCGCAAGGCTTTTGAAGGCACAGTTATTGCTCATAATGATGGTGGGGTGCCTAATATAGTGCTTGAGG
>Ga0209639_1002077_pt1 | contig 16963 bp, 14 predicted proteins | sample EPASupsiteHSE605_FD_187268 | JGI IMG/M metagenome (GOLD analysis project Ga0209639, IMG submission 187268) | Bioremediated contaminated groundwater from EPA Superfund site, New Mexico - Sample HSE6-05 (SPAdes) (version 2) | ecosystem: Environmental > Aquatic > Deep subsurface > Groundwater >...
CCCCAGCCCCAGTTAAGGCTGTACCAGCACCAGCAAAGAAGGAAGATGAATCATACTATTATTCCGAAGAAGAGAAGCCAACCAAACCAGCCCCAACACCAGTTAAAGCTGTACCAGCACCAGCAAAGAAGGAAGATGAATCATACTATTATTCCGAAGAAGAGAAGCCAACCAAACCAGTCCCAACACCAGTTAAAACTGTACCAACCCCAGCTCCAGTTAAATCTGCACCAGCACCAGCTCCAGTTAAATCTGTTCCAGCCCCAGCCCCAGTTAAGGCTGCCCCAGCACCAGCAAAGAAGGAAGAAGAATCATACTATTATTCCGAAGAAGAGAAACCAACCAAACCAGCCCCAGCACCAGTTAAAGCCACCCCGTCTCCAGCAAATAAGGAAGATGATTCATACTATTCTACCTCAGAAGAGGAGCCAACCAAACCAGCTCCAGTACCAGTTAAAACTGCACCAGCCCCAGCAAATAAGGAAGATGATTCATACTATTCTACCTCAGAAGAGGAGCCAACCAAACCAGCTCCAGTACCAGTTAAAACTGCACCAGCCCCAGCAAATAAGGAAGATGATTCATACTATTATTCTGAAGAAGAGAAACCAACCAAACCAGCTCCAGTACCAGTTAAAACTGCACCAGCCCCAGCAAATAAGGAAGATGATTCATACTATTCTACCTCAGAAGAAGAGCCAACCAAACCAGCTCCAGCACCAATTAAAGCCACCCCAGCAAATAAGGAAGATGATTCATACTATTATTCTGAAGAAGAGAAACCAACCAAACCAGCCCCAGCACCAGTTAAAGCTGCCCCATCACCATCACCAGTCAAAGCTGTACCAGCCCCAGCCCCAGCAAAGAAGGAAGATGAATCATACTATTATTCCGAAGAAGAGAAACCAACCAAACCAGCCCCAACACCAGTTAAAGCTGCCCCAGCCCCAGCAAAGAAGGAAGATGAATCATACTATTATTCCGAAGAAGAGAAACCAACCAAACCAGCCCCAGCACCAGTTAAAACTGCACCGACCAAGAAGAAGGAATCCCCTGTTGAGAAATCAAACAAGATTCAAAGTGATTATTCTTATTACTCTTCTGGTGATGAATCAGTTGAAAAACCATTATCTATTTCTGCTCCTCCTGTTCCCAACACAAAACCTTCCCCAAGTAGTGATAACTATGCTCCTGATTTTGATAAGAGTCTTCAATCCTCAAAGGCTCCTGTTCAGGACACTCGAAGAAAGAACCAAGATGCAATTCTCCAACAGCGCGGTAATGACTTTCGAAAGACGAAAGGTAAGCTCAAGAAGGGAAATTATGGATTTAGGATAGATCCTAATCATGTATCATCAACACAACTTTAATAAAGAACAAATTTTATTTGCTTAGGTATCATGAAGTGTTCATCATATTTCCCATTTTTTGATACTAATCCAATTGTTTTGGCTCCAATGGCTGAAGTTAATGATCTTTCTTTTAGGAAAATGTGCAGAAATCATGGAATTGTTTTGTGTTGGACAGGTTTAATTGATGCTCATTTTTGGGTTACCGAAAAAACCAAAAGAAGTTCTGTATTTAGGACCGATTCATTAGATAGACCCCTTGTTTGCCAACTTCTTGGTTGTGATATTCATGAACTAATCAGTACTGCCAAAGATCTGGAACCATTTTGCGATTTTTTAGAAATTAATTGTGGCTGCACTCATAATTTTGCTAAAAGAAAGCAGTGTGGATACTATATGATCATGAATGAAGCCACAAGAGAAAGGACCAAATCAATTATTGATCAGTTTTGCAAATCTGTATCAAAGCCAGTTTCAATCAAGTTTCGGATAATCGAAGATAGCGAAGGAAACCCTGATCATAATGCAACTTTGGCATTTGCACAAGATATGATTCAGTGTGGTGTGTCATTTATTGTACTTCATGCCCGCCAGAAGAGTTTTGATAAAAAAGGATCTCCCAATTATAATGTTGTTAAAGACATTGCGAGACAGATCAATATACCAATAATTGTCAATGGGGGTATAAAATCGAAACACGAAGCTCAAGAAGTTATTCAAAATACTGGTGCAGTGTTAGCAATGTGTGGACAATCTTTGCTTAAGAATCCTTCTCTTTTTGATTTTATTGATACACAAAACCCATATGATTTATCACATGAGTATATTGAGATTGCCACGAGAAACGGAGAACCGTTTTACTTAATTAAGAAGCACATCTTCCAGTTTTTTGAAGATTTTATTAGAGAAAACTCAGATTTCGCACAAAAGGTATCAGATTCAGTCAAAATTGATGATTTATTAAGAGTACTAAATGACTTCAATAACATGGTTAATTATGAGAAGAACTCTTGAGAGTCTTCACTTGCTTGTAGGTTTTCAATATTCATTAAGTGTTCAACAGCTGCAATATAAAAGTTCTTTGCGACGCCAATTATTTGAGATAATTGCACCCCACTCCACTTTTCTAAGAATTTGGCTATGGATACAGCATTAGATGGAGGATTCAATGAAGTTAATCCCAGCAGAAGAGTTAGGGTATCATCAAAAGACAAAAACCCTCCTTCTGATCCAAAATACTGAGCAAGAGATTCCAGAATTATGTGTACATGTTGCATTAAATCAATAGGGTTTGTCATTAATTCCATTTGTTTAAGCATTTCTAATTGTTTAGATTTAAATAAACTTGCAACTGGAAGACCAGGGGTATATACTTTTACAATATCTGATGAAAGATGGAGATCCCTCACTGCGGTTTTGGCATATCCTTCACATTTTTCCAAAAACTTAAGATTAGGTTTTGTGAATGATCTGAGATCAGATTTTATTGCATATGATTCGTTGAATAGAAACCTAACAACTGAAGTATAAACAACTGATTGGGCTGAAGGCTGTGTAACATTCAATAATTTATAGACATTTTGAACAAATTCTAATATTGTTATTATAGCTGTTTCTGGATCGCTTTCAGATATTATCGAAGCCGTTGGATTAACATATTTAGCAATAGATGAATGCAATATATAGTTCGCTAATAGATCATCAAGCAATGATGGTTTGGAATACTCTATTTTCTCATCATATGATTGAACAGCAGTAACTAGTTCAACTTTAAGTTGAGATAAGAAGTCCGGAAGTATCCTTCTGGAGCATAGTTTATCAATTTTGTTTGTCAGGGCCTTTTTATTCTTTTTAAGTCTCCGATATGGTTTATTCTTACCACATTCTACAAGAGCTCGTTCAGAAAACCGAGGCAAATCAACAACACACTTTGGATTTGATTGTACTACATCAAGTATAGCCTTGCCTTTCATAATTAGGGTCTGAAGATTTGAGCACTCATATTCAAATACTTGGTCATCGACATTTTTCAAAAAACTCCTCATTGCACACAAATTCATTCTAGCTATATCCATAAATTCATTTAAATCAACGTATTTTTTGGCGAGTTGCTTCCTCTTCACCCTATTTAATTGCCCCTTATGGTTACGAATGAAGCTTTCGACTTCTTCAATTTGCTTTCTTTGTCTTTCAGTATCTGATGAAATATCCTCATGAATATATTCCGCAATGTCATCATACTGGATGAGATTGGGACAAATCATGCGTATTAATTTCTAATGTTTATGGAACTGATCGTTTCATCTTTTAGGGTTATAGCCATAATTTGGATTTTTATGAGAATTTCAAATAGTAGATCTACTATTTGAGTGATTCATGAATCAGACAAGTATACCGAATCAGATCATTGTTACCCCAATGAGTTCTGAAATGAAGGGATTAATAAGAGCTTATTCTTTTTATTATGATTTAATGAATTCAAAATTATGTTTTTGGCCTATATTTTTTTTCTTTTTTGTATGTGAAATTCATTATGATTAATTCTTGCTCTTCCTCTGAGAAATCGAGCCTAAGAAGGGGTGTGATGCTTTGAACATCCACTAGAATTCCAATGAGGTACTTGCCTTCCAAAGGCACGATGCAAATGCGATAGCCGAAGTTTGTGGAATTCTGTTCATTTAGACTTGGTGCCTTTTCCTCTAATTCTTCAAATTTTGTAAAAACATCTTCTAATGGAATTAAATCAACCGAAAATAGGAGAACTGGTCCATGATTCATTATCGAATCTTTGGAAAAATAGAACTCTTTATAGCTTTTTTTCATTATAGAGTGGTATATTTCCATTATTGGTTGAATACAGGAATCTGATTTGAATATCCTGTCATAATCAATACCGGGATTCTTTTTTAGCTTGTTATGTGAGGCCAAACCACTAAAAAACTCATCAGGCTCAATATGGCATTTAATATGAAAAGGCTGGTTATTCATAGTATTCCATTGTGCAGAATTATATGTGAACGAATAAGTTTTAATATTCCATTTGCTAATATACTCTTGTAGTTTCAAAATACCCCTGATAAAACTAACATTATTAAAGGTAGTTTTATATATGATTCCAATACAACATCTCTCTTGTCTATCTTTTTCCCAGAGTGAAAAATCATTTCTTTCTTCCATTAAAATGACAAAATTTTGCCAAAAATAATTCTGAGTAGTCAGATTGATTTGTTTTAAACAAGATTCTGTCTAGAAGCTACAGAGGAAGTTTCCTTGATTTGAAAAAATACCTAGAAATAGTTGCCAAATTCACATCTCTATTAAAAAAATATTTGATGATACTAATCAACACATAATGATTTATATTGTTAAAACAGAACCAAGACATTTCTCCCCCTTTAAGATACTTCTTAATCTTACCGTCTCTATAATTTAGAAACCTAAAAATCAATGTTTCTTTTTCTAACTGTATTATTTGTTGTGTGATGGATGAGGGGCTGCAACTGATCTCTATTCTTCTTTTTATGGGTATAACCAATTTTTGGTATTATGAATGGAACTAAGGAAAGTATTGCAGCGCATACCATGACAATGTATTGAAATGTGAATGATATCTCTCTTTTTTTGGGGGATAACTTGGGAATCACACTCCTTGACTTGGGAGAAAACTTTTTTGGAATGTGGTCGAGCATTTTTGAGTCCGTCCAGTTGATTCCATTAAAAGAAATGGAAACTTGTACATTTTCCGTGATGAGTGGAATCAAACACTTAATGGATTGGTTGGTGTTGATTGCAGCGTTAACAATAATCTCATTAAACTTGCAAAAAGCACTAAATGGAACGAATTCATAAGGATCCGAGTAATATGCAGCGATGAAATCAGGTGTTAAACCAGAAGAAATGGCCTCAATCTTCAATAACGTTGGCAATCTCGGTTCACATTCGTTTATTCCATCACCAACCAGCCCAAATTCGCACACACATCTTCCTGGATATGCGCATTTGGCCTGAGAATGGCATTTAGGCGTGCATTTCCAACAGCCCCTTTCTCCAACAGGATCATCACCAAAGTATGTCTCATTGCATATACATTTCCTATCATAGCTGGGACGAGTATTTGGAGCTGTGCAATTTGGCGGAGGACGACGCTTCCGCTTACCATCTCTATAATCATCAAATGGATCCATAAAGCGATCATAGGGACCATCTGACTCCCCTAAATCATCTTCAACACGAGGCTCAACAGTTGTGGTTTCTTCATCAGAGAGTCCAAAAACAAGAAGAAGGAGAAACATCCGAATAAACAGACCAGTTCAAAACCTGATGAAAGTTGAAAGTTCGACACAGCTCAAAATCACTGTGATTGGGGAGTATTTTGTTGGTAAGACGAGTGTAATAGGGCGATTTGTTGATGGTACATTTGATGATACGTATTCTGCGACAATTGGGTTCACTTTTTTATCGAAGAAGGTTAAATTTAATAATAAGGACTATGTGCTGAATATTTGGGACACTTCTGGGTCTGAAAGGCACAGAGCGGTGGCCCCAAACTATTATCGCGGTTCTGATGGTTGTATTCTTGTTTATGATCTTTCAAACCCTAAGAGTTTGGAGCCGCTTGAATATTGGCTAAAAGAATTTCGCAATCTATCGTCTGTAGCAGGTTTTAGTGAGTCAGTTCCTTCTATTTTGATTGGAAATAAGGCAGATTTACCATTTGATCCATCAACACAAAGCGAAGCAGAGAGTTTTGCCCAAAAAAATGGGATAGAAAAACATTTGATCACATCAGCTCTCACTGGGTTGAATGTTGATGAAGCTTTTCAATCTCTTGTCGAAATCTGCAGCACCCACCAGATACAACAGTTTCAACAAGTCAGCCTTTCTCTCTCTCCTCCCTCCAAGAAAAAGAATTGTTGCTAATGATTAAAACATTATTTTATCTATATTTTTATTGGCTTATGAATGATATAATGGAGTTAATTGTATCCATGCAGACCTCATTTGCTATTGCTTCTTTAATGGTGATTGATATGCCTGGCTCATTTTCCATCATTTCGCGGATTTGATTTGGATATTTGTCTGTCATGAATTTAATGGATTCCAATATCTCCTCTAATATTGGGTTTCTGTGACTAGGTAAACCGCAAGCTTCTTCCAATAGATTTAAAATAGATTCCCCAAAATCATTGATCAATGCTTGACCATGCGATTCAGACACCAATACCATTTGTTTATAACACCTGAAAAATGAAATAAACAAAGCCTCAAATCCAGACCACATATCATCATCTTTCAGATCTTCATCTAATTCTGCAATATAATCACCAATTGTTTCAGCAACATTAACAATATGGTGATGCACTGTTTCAAGATGATCATACACAATGGATGGAACAGTTTTTCCAATGTCCCTCAATGCATCAGCAACATATCGTTTTGCCATTAGCTCTAATTCATCGCTTCCTAAATCCCTTAAAAGACACTCAATGATAATACTTGATTGATTTTCCAACAAAATAGAATCTGTTAATAGAGAAATAGCCATTGCAGCGTTTGCTACAGCTTCAGAATTTGAAAACTGTTCAAGACCATGTATAGCAAACTCAATTATTTGGTCAAGGTATGGAAATGAGGGACCCACTGATCTGGCTAAAGATGCAACAGGAATCATAATATGCACAGACAAAGTATCATCAAAATTATATACAGCCAGAAGTAATTGCCAACATCTATCAACTTTTCCTTTGACTTCCTCGGGCAATACGAAGAATAACTTTTTCATTAAATAACATAATTGTATTATCATTCCTGGATCTGCTTGGTGGTTCAACGATGCATCCAATAAATCAATAACAGCATTCAAAATAACTTTCAAAATCTGGTCTGGGCAATTATCAATTGCAGTTGCCAAAGCAGAAAAAGCTGAATTAGAAATTGCGACATTTCCATTCATAACCAACTTAAACATCCCTTTTAAGGCTGATCCAACATAAGGAAACCCAGGAAATCTGATGTAATCAGTTATTGTTAATGCAGCGGTAACAGCGACATGATGATCATGAAAGATCATTTCAATAATTGTACTTCCCATTGAGAGTATTGTTTTGGCAATCGAGGGAACAGATTCAGCAAATAAACATTCATCTCCATTCTCAAGAATGTTGAGTAAAAGTGTATGAACGCAAAGCAAGGCCTTTTCTCTTACTCTTGGAACCTCATCTTTCAAGCTTTCTTCAATATATGGAAGGCAGACATCGAATATTGATGAAGGGTCAGATTCTTGAATGATTGATCCAATAACGGATAGTGAAGTCTCTCTTTCTCCATAGCTTGAAGATTTCATTGATTTGGATGCCAGATCGATCAGTATCGGAAATGCCGTTTCTGGATTTGCATGAATTGCTTGTTGCATTGCAGCCAATGCAACAGTGTATGGTTCATACTCATCATCATCAGAGCATTCTTCATATGGACATGAAGAAGCTAAATGATATAAAACCGGTAATAATGCATCAGCATAAACACCAATAATATTCAGCATTGCTTTTTCATCGGATTCACACTCACTAATCGTTTGCCAAATGGTTATTGCCCCAATTAAGACTTCACGGGTTTGGCTTGTTAGCATATCGTTTATACTGATTCTGGCCAGATCCTCAATAACTCCCTCAAGCAAAGGATAATAATTTGACGCAATTTCACTCCAACAAGAATATGATTGAACTTTTGTATCATCAAATTCGAGCAATTGAATCAAGGATTTGAGAATAGTATTGGCATTTTCGTCTTCACTTAGTAAATCAAACATATTATCAATAACTTTGCTAAGAACCTTTAAGCCAGCAATTTTGCAAATTATTTCTCCATTCTCGATATTGCTAAACACAGTCCCAAGAAGCGATCCTAATTCATCTTCATCCAATAAAGATGCCTCACAAATATCACAAATAGCTGTTGCTATAGAATCAAGAGCAATTACAGATGATGGATCCTTAAAATTAGTAACCAATGTTTGAAGAGTACTAAAATAGTTCATCGATGGAATATCATTAATAGCAATCCTTGAAAATAATCCCGATGCAATAGATGCTATTGCCACATCATCAGATTCAAATAAACTCAAAGATAATTCTAACAAGTCACCAATAATCGAATTATCAAATTTTCCAACAATATCATAATTCTCTATTGGTTTCCTAGGAAATACATCTGTTACCAAAACAAGAGCCAAACTTTTAGAATAAGCAGAAACATGATCATCTTTTAAAACTGAATACACATTTTTAACAAATATATCTGGTTCTTTTTCCCTCATTTCTAATAAAATTTTCTCAGCCTCTTTTTGATTAACATCATCAATATTCCCGGCTATATTAAGCAACTGAGAAAAGTCCTCCATATAAATAAATCATTGAAAGAAAAACCTTGCTGATAAACCCAGGTATTTTATTTTGGTGAACAATAGAACAATTATGGATAAGCCTACTCAGTTATTAAAGATGATTTCATACTGTTAAAACCATCAAGTTGTTTAATGGATCCTATGCTTGCGTTTCCGTCAGTTATTTTATATATTAGTTTGTACATTGTTAGCATTTCTCGCTTTTGCTTTAGGGCCACAGAGAGTTTTTCGCTCAGACTAGAATTTCTGGTCGTTAATTCTGAAATATCTTGCTTGCAATTAGCCAGTTCCTGTTGCATGAGAGAGATTTCCATCTTATGTTTGGATAATTCTTGCATTAACTTGTGTTCTGTTTCATGTTGTGCTTTTCTCTCAGCTTTAATCTTGGATATTGATGATGATATGCTGTCGTTTTGGGTTTCTCTTTTTTGTATTTCCAAAAGTAATGATGATATTCTATTCTGTGATTCTGATAATAGAATTTCGCATTTTTCTCTCTTTTTGCATTCATTTCCAATCATAGTTTTGAGATCAAGTTTTTCTTTTTCAATTCTTGAGATACTCTGTTTGGATTCAATCAAATCTTGCCTCATTTGTTGATTCTTTGATTCTTCTTCTTGATAATCTTCAATCCTCTTTTTAAGATTTGTAATTGTTTCCTTTTGTTTCATGATTTTTTTTCGGAAATTTTCAATCAGGATAATACTCTCAGAGTTTCGATTTGCTTCGTTTTGAAGAGCATCGCTTGTGTTCTTCAGTTCTTCAATCAATTCTTTCATTTTCAAAGACTTTTTGGTAATTTTTTCTCGGCTGCTTGAGAGTTGTTTGGAAATTTCTTCAATCTTTTGTTGAGCAAAGTCATTTTCGGATTTAGAATGCTCATTTTCTTCTCTGATGTTTTGTAGCTCAGAATGATTGAAATCCCTTTCAACTTCAAGAGCTTGAATCTTAGAAACCAAATTTTCGACATTTTTGCGCTCATTTAGAGTTCTCTCTTCTAGATCCTTTTGATCTTTCCAGTTAAGGCTGATAACACCGTCTAATAATACATTACTCAAGGCTTCATCATACGTTTTCATTGTTTTGGGAACACCTTGTGTAATGATGCTAATTAATATCAACATATCAGAGAGAACACTTCTATTTTGACTATTCTTCATGACATGATATACAAGAACCGAAAACTGAGAATCAATGACTTGTGACCGAAGATGCAATATCCAATCATTCTTATCATCAGAACATAGAAATATGATTAAAAAAAGATAACATGATAATAAAGGGTTATTAGACTCTATCAAACCTTTAAATGTGGAAAAAACTGCATCCTCATTCTGAGAAATCACATTTTTGATCTGTTCTTTCATAACATCAGACTTTAATAATGATCTCATAACAATGACATATGATTCAGATTTTTCATAATTTTTATGCACTTGTGTACTGATGATAGAACTCATGAGAGCTGACAACACAGAAAATATGCATTGATTAGTTTCTTTAATACAAATACTACTTAATACCTGAGATAAAACCTGAGCACATGCAATAATTATAAATATTTCTTTTGATTCAACAAAATAATTCAAAAATACAGTGACATAACTAGTATCGGAAAACAAATCTATAAACAATGACCACTTTTGAAATAAATTGTTAACAACAAATCTGAGTAATAAATAAGCTTTCATTCCAGATGAATGGTAAATGGTATTAATAATCTCTTTCTGTAATTTTTCGCCAATTGGCTGAATTGAACTTGAAAGCTCTAACATGGACAATGCAGCGCTAGTCACAATAACATTTGAAGAATTTAGTGAAGAAAAAACTATCTCGTTAATAACATCAGTTTCCACCATATCATCCAAAAACAGGGAGCACAAACAATATAATGAACCTAAAACAATTCTACTATCTCTCGAAGTTAAATACGAGCATATTTCTTTTTTCAGTGCCAAAAAACTAGATAATGAAACAATAAAAGATTTTGCTTCGGTGCTGTTCATTGATAACCCTCCTATGATGGATAGTGACAAGAATGTAAGACTTGGTATCTTAAGGACTGAAATCAAGGATGTAAAAAGTAGATGATAAGTTTTTTCCGAATTTAACTCGAATTTACTTGATTGTGACACAATTGAAAGATACTGTAAACATATAAGAAGATGAGACGGCTGTGGATCAAGTATTCTGTCATTTGTGATATTTTTTTGAAAGAATACAGCAATCAACTTATCTGTTGGAGCACCTGATGAAACAATTGACTGCATATCAGGATTCAATGAAGCAGCTTTAATCAAAAAATTCAAAATTAATAGTTGCAATTGAGATATTGGCCCTTCTTGTGGCGATGGAAAAGCTTTTTCGCATAAATAATAATAAAGAATTCCAATAAAACTAATAATTCGTTTATCACCAGCAAGCGATATACATATTTGTGAGTCAACATCGAAAGTTGATAAAAATAAGAGTAATTCTTCGCGTTTAATCAGCCCGTCTTGAATAACTCCTCCAAAAACAGGGGAAAGGTAAGTGCTCATGAGCTTAAACGGAAAAAACTAAATCACTAAAAGAGATTCTTTATTCAAAGACTGCAAGGATGTCTTCTTCAGAAATAACAGTATATTCTTCTTTGCCGATCTTGACAACCTGTCCTCCAAACTGTGGTAACAGAACTTTTTGACCAACGGAAACAACCATTGGAATATTCTTTCCCTTGTAGACTCTGCCAGTTCCAATAGCACGAATTGTTCCCTGGTTTGTTTTTTGTTGGGCTGATTCTGGAACGTAAAGATTTCCAACTTTTTCTTTAATCGACTTTTCAAGTTCGATAACAACTCTTGTTCCAAGTGGCTTAATATTTAACGAGGCAAACTTGGAAAATTGGGACAAAACAGAGCTAGAACTGAGCATTTACAAAGTGTTCGGCCAACTGGTTTGAAAATGTGATCGGTCTATTAATGTGAAGTGATATTTATTCTTGTTTCGATTTGTCTTGGTTCATAAAGTAGGTCATAGCTAGGGCTACAATCAATCCAAGAGACAATCCAACAAAACCGAATTTGAGGAATAGCAATAGAAGGACAACAGACAGAACAATAACAATAGGAGGGAGTGTATTCTTTTTTGCTAATGAGGGTTTTGCAACTTTTTTATTTGGCAATGTGTATATAGTTTTTGGCTTACTCGGGTCAAATGTAGTTCCTTTCTTGCATTTCACAAATGGAATCTTCATGCTAGCTGCTTGGGATATCTTAATAAATTCAAATGCTTGTTTTGCTTCGGATGAGAGTTCGACATCCTGGGCAATTGGAGAACTTTCACTAGAAACAGTTGTGGGAGGAACAATTTGGCTGTCCAAAGGAACAGCTGTTTTAAGAGCAAATGAGCTCAGCTCTTTAGGATATTTTGTTGGGATAATGAGATTTCCAAATACATCTGTTTTCGGCATAAAAGCTCCATTAACAGAATTCAAAACATTTCTGACAGAAAACCCTTGTATCTTGGCTCCTAGAGGAAGAAGAGATTCATCAATTTGAAATTGGTCTGATAAATTAGATAACTCGTTAGCAGTAAACTCTTGAGTGCTTTGAGAAGAAGATCGAGGAGGAGGATTAATTAAATCCATTAGAATGAATTGCCGTGGAAGCATTCCCGATCTTTTAATAAATGGATGCTCAAGGAGCTGTGTTATTGTACTCCTTTCATTAGGATTCATCTCAACACACTTACTTACGAAGTCTACAAACTGATCTGAATGCATTTCAGGGAATCTGAATCCAGGGAAACCATTATTAGCGATTTCCATCATTGCTTTTGTTGGAGGGAGCTCAATGTATGGAGGAGCTCCTTCAGATAACTCCACTGCAGTCATGCCAACGCTCCAAATGTCAGCCGGGAATGAGTATCCACTACCGTTTATGACCTCAGGAGCCATCCAGTATGGTGTGCCAATTATGGTGGCTGTTTGGCAAACATTGTCATTGTCAAATCTCCTACTGACACCAAAATCAGCAACTTTAATCTCACTTTCTGATGTTAAAAGGATGTTTGCAGCTTTAATATCTCTGTGAATAATTCTGTGCTTGGTATGAAGGGTGTTAAGAGCAAGTAAAAGATCTTTCATTACCAAAGCTATTTGAACCTCGCTGAAGGCTTCTTCTCGGAGATCAAGAATATCTCGAAGTGATCCTTTATCGCAAAGCTCCATTAAAATCATTATTGATGGACCATGCGTTACACATCCATAGTAACGAACTGCACAATCGTCATTAATCTGCCTGAGAAGTTCAACTTCTTTTTGAATTGATTCAATTGTATTGCTATCTATTAATTTGGAATTGATTACCTTTCCTGCTAGGTGCTTCCCTGATGGCTCATGCAATATTTCATAAACAACTCCAAACCCGCCTTTTCCAAGCTCCTTAATTTGTGTAAAAATAGTTTGAGGATCAACACTACGATCAAATGTCCAGTTTAGATACTTGTCCACATGAATATCGTGTTTAACATCAATGGGTCTAGATACCGTAACTTTTGACTTGCTCATTATGATAATAAACTATACAATTTACGATTATTTACTCGATACTTGACAGGGATTTTTGACGTAGGATTGCCCAGAACCTGGATGGGGATGTTGTGAATGTGTTATATGCTTCAGTGTTCACCGGAGATGATAGGGGATACTTTAAGAGAAATAGGCTGTATAATTCATCCAGGAAGCTTTCCATTGGCATTCTGGATGATAAATTGTAGCTATTTGATGGGAAACAAAATGTCCCGTATATTGGTTCAATAAGCGGATGATATGTGTCTGAAGAGAATGTCACTCTTGGAGGAGCGGTGAGATTATCAGAATCGATGAAAAGATTGAAATTGAAGACAGATCCCCAAATCGGTGTATCAACTCCTCCAATAATTACACCTTTAAACGTGCAGTTGTTAGAATCACTATCTGCTTCAATAGACCATGGTTTATCAACCAGAGATGAGCATTTTTGAAGACTTCTTAGAACAGAATTTAACTCATTCATTAAGAAATTTTACTATCATATTAGTTGTACTCCTAGAATTATAAAAATCACGCCAATTATTGCAGAAGGAATCACAGAAATCCAAGAAAAGACTCGGAAAATTATGAATTTTGCAGCAACCAACTCAAGTAGTTTTGCTTCTGTTTCGGTCGATCCAGCAATGCGCATCTTATTAACAGTACTCTTTTTATCAATAGCTGTAGTATTGCTCAGAATAATCACGCAAAAAACAGAAATCACAATATCAGGAATGGCAGAAACAAAGCAAAGAATCGACGATTTTTCATTGATAAGAACAGTAGCTAAAACTGCAAGCAAAAGAATATTCCCATAGCCAATTAGCAAGCACCATAGCAGTGCATCCTTAATAATGCTATCAACCGATGGATTAGATAGAAACTCCGACTGAACACCCTTGACAATAGATGCGTAAATCGCTACAACTAGCAATACAAGCCCTTGAATGAACCACAAAACCAACACAGCATACATCTCATAACCACCCCCCATAATTATATTAGAATTCTTAGAAATTTTGATGTTATTGAAACTTATTTTTGTTTCTCTTTACGCTGATTATTTTTCTGGCACGTACCAGGATATTGTCAGTTCTAGTTTAGTTAGTTCATTTACTGGAGATGGTTGTTGGATTCACAGTTGTTTTTTCTCAGGTTTGTCTAATAGAGCAATTAGTTTATCGCAAGAGGGTTCTAAGATATGCATTGAAAAATCTGTTTTTGAAGCATGCAGTTCTAGTGGTATTGGAGGTGCAATATATGTTTCGGGAACTACTTCCCAAGTTGTGATGGTTTCATGTTGCGGTGTTTTATGCTCGTCAATGTCGTCAAGTCACTTTGCATATTTGGCTGGAAGCATTATAAGAGTTAACCATACTTCGTTTTATAAATGTGCGCAGAATAGCCAAATTTTCCACTCTTTTAAGCTTTATAAAGGACAGCAGTTGTCGTTCTATGACAATTCCACGAAAAATGATTCAAATGCATATTCGGGGATGATTTTTCACGAACCAGTTTCCAATAACTTTGGTTTTTCAACATTAATAAGCAATCATGCCTATCAACTAATTATTATAAGCTTTGTAACCGGTCCTAGCTTTTCAACACATGTGAATTTCGTGAACAACTCGCAAGCATTGGATACATGGGGTCTTATATGCAATGATTATTCTGGATCAACAACTTTAGAGTACTGGGTTGTTGCCAATAATATTTCTCCCTATATGTTTGCCATCAATGGCGGATCTTTCAAGGTTTACCACTCATCGTGTCAAGCTAATACTTATTGGGCATATAGTGGAGGACCAGTTGTATTCAGTAATTGTACCATTCAGTATCCTAGCCACCAATTCAAACATTTTTCAACAGCCTTTTGTAACAATGGAGAAGCATTGCATACCCTTTCTCCAAGCAGACAATTATTACCCAGATTTTTGTACTTATATATTGTTGTTTTCTTTCTAGAATCAGTCTAGAATTGCTTTCTAAAGCATTCATCCAGTTAATTTTTTATATAATGAATAAAGCAGATGGATACAATGCTAGAGAAGGATATGATAGAATTGCACGTGAAAGGGAAACTATTAGAAAACGTAGTGAATCAAGAATCATTCATCTACGTCAATTCGATAACTGGATTAAAAGTGCATTAATAGACAGGTTCTGTCCGGGTCCAAATGCTACAATTCTTGATTTGGCATGTGGTAAAGGAGGAGATATTAAGAAAATGAAGCTAAAAAAGCCATCAAAGATTGTTTTTGCTGATATATCTCCAGAATCCCTAAATTCTCTTTATGATAGACATAATAAGGAACTTTATGATATGCAATGTGATTTTATGATGCTAGAAGGTGATGTTTTCGCTATAGATATAAATCCATTTCTGGAAGACGTGTATTTTCATTTTGTATCATGCCAGTTTGCTCTTCACTATGCATTTATTGATGAAAAAACTGCTAACACAGCAATTTCAAATATATGTCAGCATTTGATGCCAGGAGGTCATGCTGTTATAACCACACTAGATGCTTGTAGAATTGTTCATCAGTTCAAGGATCAAGCCAAGAAAGCATCAAACCAAGAACAAAAAGATACTGTACATAATTCTGTGTTTAAAATGGTCCGGAAATTTGAGGTAGACTCTGAGATTCCTCCATTTGGAGCAAAATACATATTTTATTTGGACAATGTTGTAAATGGAATTCCAGAGTATTTGGTTCATCCTCAAGTTTTGGAGGATTTGTTCAACAAATATGAGTGCGATCTAATAGAATCATTTGCATTTGATGAATACTATGACTATTGCATGAAAAATGATCCCTCAATGAAAAATCTCTTTTATGATCTATTAAAAATTCTTGCCGCAATTGAAAATTCAGCAATGACAGAAGATGAATGGTATGTATGTAGATTGTATAAGTTTTACGTGTTTAAGAAGAGAGGAACCCCAGAGCCATTACCTGAAGCTATCAAGAATAACTCTTCATACCGTGATTATATCAGAATTGATGTGTCAATGGGTAAGAATATTTCAAAATATAGAAATAGATAAACATGATCATTATTATTTAGAATTGTTTCAAAAGATTTTCTCGAATAACACTAATAATATTTTTGATCAAATTCCACAGGGTCTATTTCAAGCAACCTAACATATGTTAATATGCTCATTTTTTGTTGATGCAAGAAGTTGTTTTTCAGTGTCATGATAGAACAAAACATGTTGAAAAGGGTGTTTTGTCGTGTTTAAAGAGATTTAGAGATGAATATACGACAAAAGATCTGATTGTTTTGAGTGATTCGCGTGATTTTGATGTTTTTTGTCATTTCATTGATTTTCTTGTGTCAGGATGTATTCCTAGTGATAGAAATGATCAGATTGGAGTAATTAATTTGTTGAGAGAATGGGAATCACATTTTGGAATTCTTGAGTGTTTTCATTTTCGTCTTTGTTGTCAAGAGAAAGATGGAATTGTTGTTTATAATGGAGACAAGTATGAAGTTAATATTGGATGTTTGTTGTTTCATAGTGAAGTTTTTCGGGAATTCTACAAGAATAGTTGTGGAATGGTTTTTAACTTTGATTCATCATATTCTAGAGAATCATTTGAAGTGTTTCTAGATCTGATTCATAATCGAATCAGTTATCCAAGTGTTGAA
>Ga0209639_1002078_pt1 | contig 16962 bp, 14 predicted proteins | sample EPASupsiteHSE605_FD_187268 | JGI IMG/M metagenome (GOLD analysis project Ga0209639, IMG submission 187268) | Bioremediated contaminated groundwater from EPA Superfund site, New Mexico - Sample HSE6-05 (SPAdes) (version 2) | ecosystem: Environmental > Aquatic > Deep subsurface > Groundwater >...
GATGATGTCCCGGTTGAAGAGCGTGGATACGCTTCACTCGCCACGGGTCTCGGCATTCTGAAAGCGGACAACGGCAAATTTTATCCGCTTCAGCCTATGACCCGCGCTGATACAGCTTACGCCCTGATCAGAGCGTTTGAAACCGGGTTCAAATCTTAATTCCGTACGAAATCAGTAAGGAAATCACGACGGTCCATGGTGCTAAACTAATAATAGACAGTAAAAATGTAACCGAGGACTATCCCAAGGATGGCCAGTGTGAATCCCCCAAATCTGAATCCTGTTTTAATCAGCGGGATTCTTTTTTGATTTCTGACTAAAAAATCTTCATTTTCTTTTTTCAGTACTTCCATCATTTTTTTCGGCTGCATAAAAGCAAAAAGACCAAGGATGACATACGCCCCAAATCCCGCATAGACAAGGATATCCAGATCCACATTGCAGCCAACTAAGAATGCTATCAAACTCAATATAACCAAGGTCAAGAAAACTTTCTCAAATAGGGTTGTCGATCTTTCAAAAAGAGGTTTCACCTTTATTATCCCACCTGCTGCAGTTGTATTGTATAAGTACTCATCTATTATAAAACAAGTCCGCAGTAAATTGTCCAGGTAAATAAAGACAATCCCATGCTTGCTTTCAGCGTCTGTTCATCGCATAATAATAGTTAAGACAAACAGTACGTTTCCATTTTTTTAACAATAATTACCGGGGTGATCGTATGAAAATCGATGCTCAAAACGAACTGCTGCAGCTGCAGCTTCAAAATATGGTCCAGGCGCTGGAAGGAACTTCTGAAAACTCCGAAGCTTTTCAGATGGTTTATAAAATGCTGTTGAAGACCATACAGGAAGACAGTAATGTTACGTCGGATCTGTCAAGTCAGATGGATCAAACGGATCAGTCCAATACGTCTGGCCAGATGCAGATGCTCTATCTCTATAACCTTGTTAATCTGCAGAATTCACTGCTCAACACAGGAGACGGAACCGAAAGCCTGACCGGAACCGGGGACTTCCTACGAACAAATAACATGACCTCATCCGGGCAGACATACAACAGTGCTTACAGTGCTTACAATATGAATAACGTGAACAACATGAATAACACCAACAGCTCTTCCAACGCGTCTTCGACTGATGCTTCGATAAAAGCTGCGATTACGGGAGCTTCGGAAAAATACGGTGTGGAAAAATCTTTGATATCAGCCGTCATTCGTCAGGAATCATCCTTTAACCCGAACGCGGTCTCTTCAGCAGGCGCAATCGGCCTGATGCAGCTGATGCCGGCAACCGCCTCAGGGCTGGGCGTAACCGACCCCTTTAATATTGAACAGAATGTTGACGGCGGAACGCGTTATTTACGGCAGCTGATCGACCGTTACGGATCTACGGAGATGGCTCTGGCTGCCTATAATGCTGGATCAGGAACAATCCGGGCCAGAGGCGTCCAGGGGCCGGAGGATCTTGTGAAAATGCCTGCCGAAACAAGAAATTTTGTTCAAAACGTTATGAGTTACTACACAGGTAGAAGCGCCTAAGAGAATCTTTATTCAAACAAATTGAAAAATGAAGTGGTCTTGACATTCTCAATTGATAGTATCCAAGGCAAAGATAAAGGTTACTTATCTCCTTCTTCGGGTACAATGCACAGGAATGAAAATTCTTTCCCGGAGTCATTCTGAAATTGATGGAGCACACCTCCGGGAACATAGGCATACGCGCCTTCCTTCAGGGCATAATCCTGACCGTCTAAATGCAGTGTGCCTTCGCCTGAAGCAATATAATTAATATGAGGCCAATCGTGCGTGTGTCTGGGTGTAAAGCCGCCTGGTTCAAGCGCAAAGAGCCGCATCGTCCAGCCCTCCCAGCCTTCTTTGGGAGATACCAGTACTTTTTTGGTGGCACCCTGTATTCCTGCTCCCTGCATAGGGACCCCTGCCAATTCGTTCACATGTCCGACGATCATCGTTTCGCCTCCAATCTCATTTCTCTATTTTGTTATTTCTCTATTTTATAAATTACCTGTTTTGTTTATCTGACGGATAGTTTCCAAGCATCTGGAAGTAAGCGCTTTCTTTCTCGATCCCCTCAACTGCTTTCTTGACCATATCATTATTCAGATTACCCTCGAAATCAATATAGAAGAGATATTCCCAGGTCTTATCCGTCATCGGACGGGATTCGATCTTCATCATATTCAGCCCGTTGCGGGCAAAGTGACTGAGCACTCTGTATAATGAACCGGGTTCATGGGAAATGGCGACAACGAGACTGATCTTGTTGCCCGCGCTTCTGAGCTCAGGTTTTCTGCCAATGATGATAAACCGGGTGAAGTTCGCCGGATTATTGTTGATCTTTTCGGCCAAAATGTCCAGGCCATAGAGCTCCGCCGCTCGCCTGCTGGCAATCGATGCCAGAGCTTTCGAGCCTGCATCGGCGACTTTCTTAGCACTTACTGCGGTATTGCTGCAAGTTACCTGGTTCCATTCGGGATGTTTTCTTAAAAAAATACTGGACTGCTGAAAACCCTGGGGATGGGAGCATACTTCCCTGATATCTTCGAGTTTTGCTCCTTTAACCGCCAACAGGTTATGATCGATCTGGATACATTTTTCACCGACGATATAAAACCCAAACTGACAAAGCAGGTCGTAGACGTCGGCAATACCGCCGGTAAACGAATTTTCCAGCGGAAGAACCCCGTAATCAATCTCTTCTGCAGCCAACGCCTGAAACACATCTTCAAAGTTCACATAATTCTTGGCATTCTTGCCTTCCCCGAAATATTCCTTAAGCGCCTGTTCACTATAGGAACCCGGAATTCCCTGGAACCCGATCACATTTCCGGAAACACATTTCCCCAGTTCTCCGGTTTCCGACTCCTCTTCAAATTCCGAAATTTCCTGCCAGGAACCGGTTTCTGGCCTAAAAAAGCGTTCAGCCTGAACACCTTTACTAATACTCATGACGGCTTTGAGGAATTCTTCTGCAGTTTTAACTAGATCCTTGTTTTTGACCTGCTCAATTTTTTGCAGGACTTTATTCTCCCTGGATTCATCCAAGATATTAATGCTGTTCAAAATCTTATATTCAGCTACCTCAATGACGGTCTCCATTCTTGCTTCGAAAAGACGAAGCAGCTCGGTATCAATTTCATCTATCTTAGACCTGAGGTCCTGCAGTCTTCGATTTTTTAGTTCATCCACGTTACCCCATCCTTTTCTATCATCAAGTCCAATAAGGCCAGTGCAGCGGCGCTTTCTACGACAGGAACCGCCCGGGGGACGATGCAAGGGTCGTGTCTTCCCTGAACTGTGATTTGCGTCTCTTCCCTGGCGGCCATATTCACCGTCTGCTGCACTTTGCCGATCGAAGGCGTCGGTTTCACGGCGGCCCGAAATATCAAAGGCATGCCATTCGTGATCCCTCCAAGGATTCCGCCATTGTGATTGGAAAGCGTCACCACTTTACCGTCTGCGAGAGCATACGGATCATTGGCTTCAGATCCTTTCATCTGCGTAATTGCAAACCCATCGCCGAATTCGACTCCCTTCACCGCCGGAACAGCAAACAGCAGATGGGCAATTTTGCTTTCAGCTGAATCAAAGAATGGCGACCCCAAGCCGACAGGCAAACCTGCTACCGCTGTTTCAATCACGCCGCCGACAGAGTCCTCCTCGGCTTTGGCCTGAAGAATTTTCTGTTTCATCCGGGTACCCGCTTCTTCGGACAAAACTGGGAATTCTTGTTCTGTCAGTTCCCGGAGTAGACCTGAATCAATTCGAAGGTCATCAAAACGATCCTCTCCAATACCACCGATATTTAAAATATGGCTGCCAATCACAATGCCCTTCTTTTCCAGGATTTGTTTGGCAATGGCTCCAGCCAGCACCAATGGTGCAGTTAGTCTGCCGGAAAAATGGCCTCCACCCCGGTAATCGTTGAAGCCCCTGTGTTTTACCATCGCGGTATAATCCGCATGGCCGGGCCGCACCGTGTCTTTCAATTCGCAATAATCCCCGGAGTGCTGATCCTTATTCCAGATCACACAGCAGAGCGGGGCTCCGGTCGTAGATCCATGAAAGAAACCACTCAGGATTTCAAATTCGTCTTTTTCTTGCCGCGGGGTTGAAAGCGCGTTCTTCCCCGGTGCCCTTCTGGCCAGTTCCCGGCTGATGAAGGGCAAATCGAGCTTTAATCCCGCCGGCAGACCATCGAGTACGATCCCGATACATTTTCCGTGTGATTCCCCAAACAGCGATAGTTTAAGGGTTTCACCCCATGTTCCACTCATCAGCTCTACCTCCCAATTTGCAAAAATCCTGCCAGAAATGCGGATATGATTTTTTGACGGCTTCGGCTCCGGTTAGAAACACAGGTTCTGTACACCTGACGGAGGCCACAGCCATAGCCATCGCGATCCGGTGATCGTTCCAGCTGTCGACGGTTCCGCCATGCAGGGTTTCTACCCCTTCGATGAGGAGCCCTTCCTGCAGTTCCTGAATCCTGGCCCCAAGTTTGTTCAGCTCTGATGCCGTTGCTTTGAGTCTGTCCGATTCTTTGATCCGGAGTCTTCCAGCATTAATGATTCTGGTTGTGCCTTTGCTTAAAGAAGCCAGGACTGCAAGCACAGGTACCAGATCCGGACACTGTCCGGCATCAATTACCATTCCCTCAGTCGGACCACCCAGCACTTCTAGACTGTCATCCATCCAATAAATTCGGGCACCCATCCCCAGCATCATATCGAGAATCGCCCTGTCCCCCTGCAGGGACCGAGCATTTAGATCCAGACATTTCAGACCGGACCCCAGTGTCCCTGCCACCAGCCAGAACGCAGCCTGGGAGTAGTCTCCTTCAATGCGGCAATTAATTGCCTTATACCGCTGCTTTCCTGGAATAAAAAATTCCCGGTAGGCGTTGTTTTGTACGGTTATTCCCGACTTTTCCAGCGCATCGATGGTCAGGTCAACATAACCGCGGGATTCTAGTTCCGTTGTAACGACAATTCTCGAATCTCCGTCCAAGAGCGGCAGCAAAAACATAAGTCCTGTAATAAATTGAGAGCTGACATTGCCTTTCAATTTATACTCACCCGGTGAAAATCTCCCTTTGATCGTCAAGGGCAAATATCCGTCCCGGGTCTGATATTCAATTCCGTGCAGTTGAAACAGCTCATAATATGCGTCCAGGGGGCGCTCCACCAGCTTGCCGGAACCGGTAAATGTCACCGGACCTCCTGTCAGTGTGGCCAGCGGTATCAGAAATCTCAGCGTAGATCCGGATTCCCGGCAGTTGATTGTTTCCTGCGCGATTTGAAGTTTCGGGTTCCCTTCCAGCCAAAGCGTGCCTGGTTCACCAGGGTTCGCCGAGACTTCCCCGACGGTTGTACCCAGAGACACCAGCCCGTCCAAGGTTGCAGAAATATCTTCAGAAAAAACAAGATTGTCAATGCTGCTGGTCCCTTCAGCCAGCGCGGCGCAGATGACTGCCCGGTGACTGATGCTTTTGGAAGGAGGTATCCTGATCTCCCCTGTTAAGGTTGAAGGTTGCAAGCGTAAGCACGTCAAGAAAATCTCTCCTTAAAACTTTTCTCTGCCCCGGCCGGCATTCTCAAGCATTTGTTTCAGCGAATCCCGATCCTTTTCTGCGACCGCCGTTCGGATCATCCGGACGTTTTCGATGAACACGTCAATTTGTTCTAAAATATTGTCTTTATTCTCGAGTAGAAGTTCACTCCAGAGCTCGGCATTCATTCTCGCGACCCGTGTTGCATCGCGGAAGCTGCCTCCGACAAAGCTGCCGGTATCCTCAGCACAGGAACTGTTCATCAGGGCGGCCGCAATGACATGCGGAAGCTGACTTGTCAGCGCAATTATTTCGTCATGTTTATGCGGTTCCATTCGGATCGGCTGTCTGCAGCCGAGACCAAGAATCAACCTTTCCACCAGTCTCAAGCTTTCATTCTTCGTGCCGTCGATTGGGGTAATCAGATAGTTGGCCCCCCGGAAAATCTCTTCAGAAGCATAGGCAAATCCGCTGGATTCTTTGCCAGCCAGCGGATGTCCCCCGACGAAGCTCAAATCTTCCCTTAAGACTGAACTAATCTCCTGAACGACTTGTTCTTTGAGTCCTGCTGTATCCGTAATCAGGGCACCGTGTTTAAAATAGGCCAGGTTGTCTTTTACAAACTGAACGGCAAGCTCCGGATAGATGCAGATCACAACAATATCCGAGCTTTGCAGCGGAATGCTTGCCTCCGTGAATCCTTTGCTGATCACACCCGTTTTTTCTGCTTGTTCCAGTACGCTGATGTTAACATCGACTGCCCAGATTTTCTTTGGTTTTAGTTTATTCAAAGCCATGGCGAATGATCCGCCAATAAGTCCCAGACCCACTACCGTAATTTCCATACTACCAAAGTCCGGTTCTTTCAAGAAATCCACCTCCAGGGATCATCTTATTGATTAAATAATCTTATTCTGTATAACCGCCAGCTGTCTCAGCGAATCCATTAAAGCCTCGAATCTCTCCGGTTTGATAGACTGCTGCCCGTCACATTTGGCATTGGCCGGGTCGTTGTGCACTTCGATCATGACACCGTCGGCACCTACGACCATCGCTGCTTTAGCCATCGGTTCGACAAGCCACCACAGCCCTGCCGCGTGGCTTGGATCAACAATAACCGGAAGGTGACTCAGTTTCTTGATCACCGGCACAGCAGTCAGGTCAAGCGTATTTCGGGTGTAATTTTCGAAAGTCCGGATGCCTCTTTCACAGAAAATAACATTCTCGTTGCCATGCGCCAGAATATATTCCGCAGCAAGTAATAGTTCCTCAATCGTCGAGGATAACCCTCTTTTTAAAATCACCGGTTTTTGAATTTTTCCGACTTCTTTTAAGAGTTCAAAGTTCTGCATATTGCGGGCGCCGATCTGAATAATATCCACATCTTCAACGAATCTCTCCAAATATTCGGTTGACATTAACTCCGATACAATCGGCAGACCTGTCTTGGTTCTGGCTATTTTCAGAAGTTCCAGACCATCTTCTCTTAAACCCTGAAAGCTGTACGGTGAGGAACGCGGCTTAAAAGCGCCACCTCTTAAAAAAGCAGCCCCGGATTTTTTGACCGCTTCGGCAATACCGACGATTTGCGTTTCACTTTCTACCGAACACGGACCGGCAATCACAGCAAAGGTATCGCCGCCGATTTTTCTGTCCCCGACACTGATGACCGTATCTTCCGGGTGGAATAAACGGTTAACCTTTTTAAAAGGCTCCTGAACATGAATGACTTTTTCAACATAATCATTTGCATGCAGCGTGTCCGGGTCAATGCTGCTGGTATTTCCGATCAATCCAAGAATATGGTAGTTCACGCCTAAAGACTCATGAACCTCACATCCTAGGTCCAATATCTTCTGTTTCATCTTCGCGATCTCCTCTGGTGGCGTCTTCGGCCTCATTACAATAATCATTTTTCCTACCTCCTTAAACTGTCCTACTTACTTACATGATACTACTCAAGCTTGAATAAAAACAGAAGGCTCATTATTTCTAATGAGCCTTCTTTAACAGTATCGTATTTCAACTTCGGTTTCTCTCGACCGGGGTCAGGCCGCAAGGCAATTTCCCGCCGGATGCTCATTAGTGAAGAGAGAAAGTATTCTATTGTAGAACAACCAAAAATAACCGGTGCTAAAATAAAAGTAATAATAGCACTGGCTAAAGCTTCTAAACACAAAAGTATTGATTTGTTCTAACATTCTCTTACCGCTAAGCATTTTACATTCTCCAAAAAGTTACTTTCGAGTTTTGTTCATTATACCGTATAGATTCTTTGGCTGTCAAACGAAAATCAAATTAGTTTCGACAATCATCTAAACAATTCTGGTTAACACCATCCCCTGGTGTAAGCCTCATTGCAGTCGGAACAGATAATTTTCCCTTCGACAAGATGTGCTTTGACTTCTGCAAATGGCTCCCCGCATTGGGAACATACAACTGTCTGAAAAATTCTGGCCGATTCAATCCGGGGCATAGTGACTTCGGTAACCGTAAATAATCCATCAGCAGGCGCGGACAGAAATTTTTCAATTCTGTCCTTCTGCAGAGTCCCCCAGACTGCTTTTTCCTGATCACTGGCCGAACCGGCTGATATTTTTGCCTTCAATTCAGTATATTGTTCATCATCCGGTTTGTTGCCGAGTTTTCTTAAAATCCTGACCGCTTTGCCGGATTTGCGGTTGGCCAGCGTGACAGCCTGTTTGCCGGCATCCTTATAAATCAGATTGCCCTTTCCAAGCGTACAACCGGTAAGTACCTGAATCGCATCTACACCGCAGGCATCGTTTTCGACGACCGCAAACAGTTCTTCATCAGCCGCCCTTGTTACACCAAGCGCATTGAGTCCGATAAACGCTTGTCTGAAGCCAATTGCAAGTCCCATACATTCGTGTCCATGAAATTCAGTACATTTTTCCCAGGGTGTTTTTTCTCTGCACATGATTGGTCAGTCCTTTCTTAAATAACGCAGTAAGCTCATTCTAACGTCACTATTGTTTCAATCGGTAGTTCTAAAATTAGTATACCTATTATACACTATAATTCACTGGTACAACGTTCTCAAATTATTTTCACGTATTTATTAGGGCTAGTCTTGGGGCCACAATACCGCTTTTCGGCTATTGTGCCCTCCGTGGCACAAAAAGCCGCGCTTCGCATCCATGCTCCGCTCGCAGCGGAACTGTGGCCCCCAGACTGATTATCAGCCTGTTTAAGTTCGTCTGCATGCCATAATTGGATCATTATTTGAATGCTGGATATGTTTACTTGTTTCCAAAGCGTTCTACTAGAATGGTCATCGCAGATCCTATCTTGTTGAAATTTTCCAGATAAACGTCCCGGCAAAGAATAGCGCAAGCACCAGAACAATGGTGGCGCCTGTTGCCGTTCCCCAAAAATAGGACAGGATCAGTCCTGCCAGACCGGAAATCAAGGCGATGATCACGGCAAAGACATGATATTGCCTCGTATTTGCCGCGATATTCCGGGAAGCGGCTGCAGGCAGGACAAGCAGGGAACTGATAATTAGAATGCCTACCCAACGAATCGCGAACGTTACCACAACGGCGATCACGATGGCAAATACAAATTCATAAAAGCGGACATGAATTCCCCGGCTTTTGGCCAGGGATTGATTGACACTTACCAGAAGCAGTTTGTTGAACCAACCTGCCCAAAACACCAGAACCAGCACAAAGATCAGGGCTAAAATGCCAAGCTCTGAAGGGGTTATGCTTAACAGATCACCGATCAAATACCCGGAGTACTTGTTGAAACCGCCGTTATGTGACAGGATCACGATGCCCAGCGCAACTGCCGTTGAGGAAAATACGCCGATAATCGTATCAGTCGATGCCGTATTGGCATTTTTAACACTAATCACCGCAACCGCAAACAACACCGAAAAAACCAGCAGAGCCCAAAAAGGGCTTTGGATCCCGAGTACAACTCCCGCCGCAACGCCTGTCAACGCCGAATGTCCCAACGCATCTGAGAAAAAGGCCATCCGGTTATTCACGATCATTGTGCCTAGGATACCTAGAATGGGCGTCACCAAAAGAACAGCCAGCAGGGCGTTCTTCATGAAATCATATTCCAGCCAGGCCAGAGGAAGCAGGGCATCCAGCAGTCTATACCATTGTTCGATCATGGGTTTGTTCTTCCTCTTTTCTTTTGGATTCAAAATTTCCTTTGGCCCACCCCAGACCAAATGTTTCAATCACTTTCTCGTTGTCGAAGACTTCAGCAGCGGTTCCACAGCATTCGATGGTCGCATGATTCAGCAGTATCACGCGGTCCGCATATTTGACCACGAGATTCAAATCGTGCGAAACAAGAATAATCGATAAGTCATAGTCCTGACGCAGCCTGGAGACAATATCATAGAACAGTTCCAACCCTTTCTGGTCGATACCCGACACCGGTTCATCAAGAAACAAGAGATTTGGGACGGGGTCAAGCGCCAGCGCGAGCAATACTCTTTGCAACTCCCCTCCGGAAAGCGCACCTAGTTTTCTGTTAAGGAGATGTTCAGCCTGCACAAGCGTCAAATTCTTTTGAACGCGTTTTTTCGTTTTTTGAGAAGAACCGAGCCAGACGGGAAAACGGTTGTAAGTCGCCGTAAACAAGTCCAGCACAGTGACCGGCGAACTGTTGTCAAAATCAAGTTTCTGCGGGACATAGCCGATGACCGGACGGCCCTTTTTGTTATCTTTAGGATCAAGAAATTCAATCGTTCCCGTGTGTGGAATTTCACCAAGGATGGCTTTAAACAAGGTTGTCTTACCAGCTCCGTTCGGTCCAATCACCGCAGTCAAATCACCGCAGTATATTTCAAGATTAATATCCTGCAGTATTTCTTTGTTATTCAGTGTTACCCCGAGGTGGTTGATCCGCGTACGGCATAAGCCGCATCCGCATTCTTCATTTAATTCATGATTGCAGCATTTATTTTTCATTGGAGAGCCTCCTGCAGTGTCTGCAGATTTTTATCCATCAAATCAATATAAGCATCCGCTTCCAATGGGCCCGTGACGATCGGGTCAAGGTAATAGACCCGGGCACCTGTTTCGTTCGCGATTGTCTCTGCCGTATCCGCAGAATACTGAGGCTCGGCAAACAAAGCCTTGACGTTTAATGCTTTGATTTTTTCGATAGTTTCCGTCAGTTCTCTTGGGCTGGGTTCTGATCCGGGCTCCCGCTCGATCACAGCTGCCACATTCAAATGAAATTCTTCGGCAAAGTACGGGAATGCCTCATGAAAAGTCACAATATCCCGGTTCTTGACCCCATCTAGGGTCTGGTGCATTTTAATTTTTTCCTGTTCGAGCTTCGCAATATACTCTGCAGTATTTCCCTGATATTTTTCAGCATTTTCGGGATCAACAACCGCCAGCTGATCGCCAATGTTTTGAACCTGTCTGATCGCTTTAGATATACTCAGCCACACATGCGGATTTTCCCCTGTTTCATCCTGAATCAGGGTAATCCCTTCACTGGCGTCGATGATCTCCAAATCCGGCATCTGCCCTGTAACCTTAGCGAGGAATGACTCCATTCCCGCGCCGTTGATCACCAGAACCTTAGCATCTTCCAGGCTTTTTAGATCTTCAGTCGTCAGGGCATAATCGTGGAGACAGCCAGTTGTAGGTTTGGTCATATTGACGACAGTCACGTTTGGAATATCCTTCGTGATGTTTAAGGTGAATAGATAAATCGGATAGAATGAAGTCGCAATTTTCAGCGATCCCCGACTGTCATCCGTATTCACCGCTGCACGCTCTTTCGCGCCGCACCCGCTTAAGGTTACCATGATTGCCAGCAAAGCCGCGCAAAAAGGTTTCGCCCATTTAAAAAACATTTTTTTCCTATTGGTTCTATTTGCCCTATTCATTACCGTTTTATCAATCATAGCCGTCTTTGCGGTCATCAATTAATTTCCCCTATTTTTTTTTGCAAATGGTTTGCATTTGCATTAATATATAAATTGATTATACTACAAAAGTATACATTTTATTCCCCTTGATTAGAAATTATTCCAAAATATTTTTTTGGCAAAGTATTAATGCTTTGTGAAGCTGTGTAAAAGTATTACAATAGATTCAGATAAATAAGGCTGAATCATTAAAACCTTCTGGAGCGACTGACAAAAACTAACCTTATGATCAGTCAGGGTGGTAAGTACCGTTCCGCTGTGAGCTAAAAATTGACTAAAAGGACTGAATTCTTTGCCTGAAAACCAGCAAGACCCATTAAAAGAAATCATGAAAAAAGCAGGGATCAAGAATACCAAGCATAGGAACTTGATATTTGACCTGCTTCAAAATGCGGAAGAACCGCTGACGGCTGAGGAGATTTTTATTTCTCTAAAAGATAAAAGTTCGTCCATTTGCCTTTCTACCGTCTATCGTACGCTGGAAAAGCTGATGTCGGGCAATCTGCTTCTCAAAACAAATATCTCAGATGACGGCAAAGCCAGATATGAACTGAATCATGACCAGCATAAACACTATCTGATTTGTATGAAGTGCAACAAACGGATCTCGATTGCGGACTGCCCAATGAAAGAATTCGAAAAGGCCCTGAAAGACCAGGCCAATTTCGATGTGATCCAGCACAAACTGGAAATCTACGGTTACTGTCAGGACTGCAAGACCTCGCCGCAGCTAAAAAGATAAAAGTACTTTTCTTTGACTTTTTTCCCTGTCAGCATTTCCAGCGCTCTGGCATAGTAAATGATCTGCTGACGGTACCTTTCCAGGATGATCCGGGATCCGCCTTCCGGAATCCGGTCCGTCTTGTAGTCGACCAGAACAATCCCGTCTTCTTCTTCAAAATAACAGTCAATAATTCCCTGCAGCAGGACGACTTCCTGCCCGCAGGCGCCCGCCGCCATGTCGGAGAATACTTCCCGGCATGGTATTTCTATATTAAAGCGGACTTCACGGTTCACACTGCCTGAAGCCTTCATTCTGCATCCGAGCGGAGATTCGAGAAAAAGTCGTATCTTTTCCGGATCAACGCTTTCGGCTTGCTGCTCTGTAAGCAGTTCTTTTTTGACCATTTCCTGAATCTGACTTGGGATGTCATCGCGTTGAATATCCAGGTGTTGCATGACAAAATGCAAAATTGTTCCGGCTTCTGCCGCATTCAGCCCTTTCTTTTCTTCGAGAAACAACGGCTTTTTGATCAGCTGCGGCAGGGAAGCCAATCCGTTTACAAGCCCCAGCCCTGTCTCTTCCGAAAGCTCCGCTTCCAGCCGTCTCTTCAGTTCGGTGACAGAGACTTTGGGCGGGATTCGGGTACTGGCAGTGAAGGTATACTCCCAGCCAAGCCTTCGCGCAATCTCTTTCTTTACATCTATGCGGTGGAGCCGATCACTGTCGCTGTCGTTATTATCACGATTATCTCTACTATCGTTATTATCGTTTTTATCATCATTAACTTCGGTATCACCGTGATCTTCGGTCTCCTGACGTAAACTGGCCAGCCATCGGATGAATGTTTCTTCTTCCTGTTCCTGAACAGCTGATCTGCCAAGAAGCTCATTTTTTGTCCACATGCGGATCTGCCATTCGGACGGATCGTCAAGCAGACCGTTTCCCGATGCTCCCTCCGTTACATCGGTAGGATACCCGAGCCAGCCGGTCCGAGTGGCCGTGCTGCAGCCCCGGTGCTTTATGAGTGCCGGCCCGATCCAGTCCAGATATTTTTCTCCTTTGAATACTTCGTATGCAGGCAGCTTTTCCGGATCACCTGCAGCAGCTTTAGACCATTTATTCAACGCCTTCCGGGCATTGGAAACTGCTCCGGAGATAATCAGCTTTTCCCTGGCTCTGGTCAAGGCCACATAGAGAATCCGCATTTCTTCCGACAGGGTCTCCATCCTGATTTGTTCCCGAATTGCATATTTAGGAACAGACGGATAAGCTATCCTGAGCCTCGGATCCGCAACGTCAGGACCGAGTCCAAGCTCCTGGTGAAATAAAATACTCCTGTTTAAATCCTGAAAGTTAAATTTCTTGCCGCATCCGGCCAAAATAACGATCGGGAATTCCAGCCCTTTGCTTTTATGAATACTCATAATCCGGACGACATTATCATTTTCACCAAGGATTTTAGCACTGCCAAAATCACCCTGGTTGCTTTTTAGCTTGTCAATGAAATTAATAAAATTGAACAGCCCTTTAAAACTCGTTTCCTCATATTGTCTGGCCCGTTCAAATAGAATCCGGAGATTGGCCTGACGCTGCACGCCCCCAGGCATCGCTCCGACAATCCCATAATAGCCTGTCTCGGTATAAAGCTGCCAGAGCAGCCTGTCGGCAGACAGATATTGAGCGGTGTCCCGCCATCTGTGAAGGTTGCTCAGGAACATTGCTGCTTTCTTTTTCAGCGTTTCTTTTCCAGGTGTTTCGTTCTTCATTTTTCCTATCTCAGAATTTCCGTCCGCGAGTTGGCTTTGATCTTCCACCAACTGTTTGATCGCCTCATAGATCGGCACATGCCGTCTGGTAAGCCGCAGCCCGGCGAGTTCATCAGATGAGAAAGCGGCCAGCGGCGATCTCAGAACGGCCAATAACGGAATATCCTGCAACGGATTATCAATGATTTGGAGCAGTGACAGGATCACCTGTACCTCGGAAGACTTGAAAAATCCTGTGCCGGTATCAGCAAAGGCAGGGATGCCAGCCGCCGTCAGTTCCTCTGTGAATACCTCGGACCAGTTCCGGGTGGTCCGGAGAAGGATGACAATGTCGCTGCAGCGCAGCTCTCGGTACGCTTTGCTTTCCTTATCATAAACTGCCGTCCGTCTGCCCTGTTCGCCCGGCTGGAATAGTTCCTCTATCCTTCGTACCGCAAAGCGGGCTTCACACTGGATCGCATCCAGCATACCTGGGTCAATCTGTTCCGTTTCATCAGAGAGTCCATTTGAGGCGTCCGCAAACTCCGTCAATTCCTGTTCTTCCTGACCTGAACTGTCAGAAAGTCCGTTTTCCTGATCCAGCCGCTCCGGATCACCTGTTTGAATAAGATGAAATTCTACGGATCCGCCAACAGTCAGCTGCTCCTGGTCATTTTCGGCAAAGACGGCTCCCGGATTCAAAGCCTCGTTGTCATTGTAGTCCAGTTCCCCGACCTGAACCGACATGATCTGCCTGAAAATGTAGTTAACAGCATCAACCACTTCCCAGCGGCTGCGGAAATTCTTATACAGGCAAATTTTTCGATGGCTGGTACCTTGTTCCGGAGAGTAACTGTGATACTTCTCCAGAAACAATTCCGGTTTAGCCTGTCTGAATCTGTAAATACTCTGTTTGACATCTCCGACCATAAAAACATTCGGCCTGGCTGATCCTGTGCGGGAAATCATCTGAAGCAGAATCTCCTGGACCAGATTGCTGTCCTGGTACTCATCGACCAGAATTTCCGCGAAGCGTTCCTGATAGCGTTTGGCTGCTTCAGACGGCACATACGCTCCCGTTTCATCCTGCACCGTCAGAATTCCAAGGCAAAAATGCTCCAGGTCATTAAAATCCACCAGAGACTTGCCATTCTTTTTCAACGCATATCTGCGTTCAAATTCAACAACCAGTCTGCTCAGACACTGCATCAGCGGCTGAAGGGTCTGCAAATCGGTTCTGATTTCTTCCGAATCCGTTGCCAGCGACCTTTCTTTCAATTTGCCGATTTTCTTTTTGACCTGATCCCGGATTTCTTTGACCTGCTCCTGAACAGCTTTATCCGCATCTTTGCCGGCTGACGGCAGTCTTTGAAACGGGTAGTTCCGGACTGTTTGGGCAAGGTCATCCCATCTGGCATTACGCTCTTCCAGACAAAGCTCCCGGATATGCTGTAAAAAGCAGTATTCTTCCTCGAAGACAGGACGGTATTTATCCAGTCCGGCACCAGGCTGCAGAAGCGCAACTGCGGCCTGCATATTCTGTATCAGTCCCTCAATTTCGAGCCCGATACTTTTAAGCAGGACTTTTCCCCAGCAGGTCTGACTGAAATCCGTACCTTCGGGTATGCCGAAACGCCCTGTCATCTCTGCAAGCCATTTTTCCGGCCAGGGACTGCTTTGTATAAACGTATGCAAATTCAGCACCATGTCCTGTAAGGCCTGATCGTCCCTGTTGCCGCCATAACACTCTAAAAGTTCAAAAAAATCCTGATTCTCGGCATTCTCTTCATACATTTCATCGAACAGGTCATTGAGTACTTCCATTTTCATCAGCATCGTTTCCGTCTCATCGGCAATCCGAAAAGACGGATCAATATTAATGGCCTGGAAGTTACTGCGGATGACCTCAAGACAAAACGAGTGAATGGTTGTAATACTGGCTTTGCTCAACAGCGTCAGCTGTTTTTGCATATTGGAAGACCCCGGGTTGCTTTCCTGTACTGCAGCGAGCGCTTCGGCAATCCTTTCCCTCATCTCTGCCGCAGCTGCATTGGTAAACGTCACCACGAGCAGCCGGTCAATGTCCACAGGATCATGGCTGTCTGTAATTCTTTGGATGATCCGTTCCACAAGCACGGCCGTCTTGCCGGCCCCGGCGGCCGCTGCAACCAGCAGGTTGCAGTCCTTGGCCGTAATTGCTTCCCATTGTTCATTCGTCCATTTCGTCTGATCAGTCATGATTTTGTTCCGCCTTCATGATATCGTTCCAGATTTCCTCATCCCCACGGTCGGTCAGCAACCGGAAGCTGTTTTCCTTTCTGGCCGGATCAAATTGGCAGACTGCTGCGTAGCAGCAGTAGGTACACGAGGTTATCCGCTTTTTCTTGTACGGCGTGATCGAGACACTGCCGCTCATCATTTCCTCACATAAGTCTTTCAGAAGGTTTCGAACATATTTTCTGAGGATTTCAAATTGTTCCAGGGTAGCTGCCGATGATTTGCCCAGAAGGTCTCCCTTATTGATCCTGGCCGGAATGATCAGCGAAGTACCATCGATGGTCCGGTCCATTTCCTTAATCAATTTGACATCCGCGAGCAGCAAGCCCTTCATTTTCAGCTGTTTCATAATGTCCAGCTCAATCTCTTCCTCCGTAAGCTTGCCGTCAGCTCTGACGATAGGATCATCGATCCGGAAATACAGGATTCCTCCCGGCAGGACAGGTTTTTCCGTCTCCAGCCCGCTGTTCTGCCAGAGGGCATCGAGATACGTGAACAACTGGATCTGCAGTCCATAATAAACGTCGGCCAGTTTGAAATCCTTACTCCCGGATTTATAATCCACGATTCGGAGGTAGGTCCCCTCTTCAGCTTCCAGCGTATCGACCCTGTCAATCCTTCCGCTTAAAGATACCTTCCGGCCTGAATCAAGTTCAATCACAATCGGCGGAAACTTTTCCCGTTCGCCAAATCCAAGTTCATAACCCAACG
>Ga0209639_1002079_pt1 | contig 16955 bp, 12 predicted proteins | sample EPASupsiteHSE605_FD_187268 | JGI IMG/M metagenome (GOLD analysis project Ga0209639, IMG submission 187268) | Bioremediated contaminated groundwater from EPA Superfund site, New Mexico - Sample HSE6-05 (SPAdes) (version 2) | ecosystem: Environmental > Aquatic > Deep subsurface > Groundwater >...
GGCGATGAGGATGTTGGCCGGTTCCTGAACGAAGCGGCAGGCGGCCAGTTCCTGGATCAAGGCCCGGTTGATGCCGGGGTTGAAGTCGAAATCGAACTGCTCGACGGTCTTCTGCGAGCGGAAGCCGGCGCGGCGGATGCGCAGGCTGAACTTTTTCTGCTCTCTCCTGGCGATCTCGTCCTGGATGAGCAGGGCGAGGAACTCGGGATAGGCGAGCCTGGCCTCGATGGCCTGGCGGTTTCTGGCCTCGATCGAGTCGAGGATGCCGGAGAGCCGGAGCTGCTTGAGCAGGGGTGTGAGTTCGGGCATGGGGTTCATGGCGTCTCCTCTCATTGGATCGGGGTGGTGGTGCGCTGGAAGCGGCCGTTGCCGGTGTAGATGTCGGGCAAGGCAGCGGTGCTGTCCGGCGCCTGTTGGTCCTGTCCTTTTTCGAGGATGATCTTGACCGTGCGGTAACGGGGGGTGTCATAGGCCAGGGCTCGGGCGCAGGCGGCCTCGAGGCGATCTTTGCCGTAACGGTCACCGAGCCGGATCACGCCCTGGGCGGCACGGAGGTTGTCGAGCACCCGGTGGGCGAACAGCCGCTCGATGAGTTGTAGGCAGGCGACCCCGATCTCCGTGGCCCGCTTGAGGCACCACTGGGGGTCGCGCAGCTTGTAGGCCAGGGCCTCCGGCGGCAGGTGACCGTCCAGAGTGCTGTGCCGGCCGACCCCGTGCAGCCTGGGGTGGACCGCGATCAGCTGGTGGTTCCTGAACACCTGGACCGTGGTGTCGGTGGCCTTGAGCCAGAGGGCCTGGCGGATGAGCTGAAAGGGTACGGAGTAGAGGTTCTTTTCAAAGGCGACATGGCCGTTGCCGTGGACCTTGACCTGGGTCCAGACCGCCAGTTGCACCGGGACATCGGGCAAGGGCGTGAGCAGCTCCTTTTCGGTTTCGGCAAACAGCGCTATCGGCCGGCGCCGGGTGGAACCATGGATGCGGTTGCCGGCCTCGACCATGACCCAATCGGCCAGCTGGCGGTTGGCGTCGGCCAGATCGCGGAACTGGCGCAGAGGCAGGAAGGCGCGTTTGATGTACTTGACCCCGGCCTCGACCCGGCCCTTCTTCTGCGGCTCCCCCGGCGGGCAGGGTGAGATGCGGAAGCCGTAGCCCAGGGCCAGTTCCTCGTAGGACCGCTGCACCTCCGGGTCCTTGGCGCAGGCCCGGGTGATGGCGCATTTGGCGTTGTCGATGACCACCTTCTCCGGTACGCCGCCGAACCATTCGAAGGCCCGGCGATGACAGGCCAGCCAGGTCTCGACCTTCTGGTTGAAGACGATCTCGGCGTACTGATGGCGGGAAGCACACAGGGTCATGACGAAGAACCACGAGGGCAGCACCGCTCCGCTGTGGGGATGAACGAATTTTGGACCGGAGCCGAAGTCGACCTGGGCCGCTTCCCCAGGCGCGAAGTCAAGGATCACCGTGGCCTTGACCTCTTGCTCCGGCAGGCTCTGGAGAAATCGGCGGACAGCGGAATAGCTGCCGGTGAAGCCATGGTTGCGCACCAGAGCCCGGTGGATGGTCGTGCCGTCGATGCCGTCGGCCGCCCAAGCGGTCACCTTGTCGCGAAAGGGCTCTACCAAAGACGGCACGGTTTGCTTCGGGGTAACCTCGAACGCCGCCGCCAGTTCCGCTTCGTCAGGCACCGGATGGCCGGGATCGAGCCAGCCGCGCGATTCCGCCAGTCGACGAAGTTCTCCGGCCTTGCGGCGGCCGATAACCCCGGCGCGGGCAAGGTCACGGTCGGAATCGCCCGACCGCATACGGGATAGAATGTGACGATACTGATACATCTCGAACCTCCGATTGGCCATGGGATCTCCCTCCAAAAAAAATGACAGGGTATCCCGGTTGTCGAAAAGTCCAAGAAGGAAAAATCAGAGAAGTGGCTCCATTAACCCGATCTCAACCTGGCTCCATTAAAGCGATCATGAAGTGGCGCCATTAGACCGGTCACGGGGTGGCTCCATTAAGCCGATCCCGAAATGGCTCCATATGGGCGGTCAGTAACAGGCTTTTCGGGTGACGACCCTAACTTCCTACATTGGTCGGGCTGGGTGCGCGATAATCTAGGCGAATTGGCACCAAAGATCTATTTGGCAGGATGGCTCGATTTATCACCTCACCGTCGTCGGATGCTGGAAGAGCGTAACGTCGTTCCGATCGACGTCGCCCGTCACCCGCAAGCATCTACTTGGCACGAACACCTGCGCCATCGCTACGCAACCGAATGGATTCTTCATACTTTGGAAAAAGGTCGGCCTTATGATGTCACAAAGTGGCCCTCCCCTCCTGATTGGGCTCACCACGCTGTCCCCGAGTTGCTCCAGCCTGTCGAAGAGGTGACGATCAATGTACCGATGAAGGAACCTCAAAGAGAAATAGCTACAGAATCATCGAAACTACATGGACAGGTTCGTGCTATCGTCCAGGTTTGGGAACACAATCGCAAGGTCTATCCAGGGTGGTTGATTATGCCACCGAATAAACATTTTTTGGTTCAAAGGTCGATAGGTGAGTGGGAACAATTGATTCTTCAAATTCTTTCTGAATTTTCGCTGCTCGAAAGGCTGACAACAATACGAGAATTGGTTTGGCTACGAGATAATCTACTGGAACCATTGTCTGAAAATGTTGAGGCTGTAGTGCAATCCATCCTCAATGACATAGACTGTCAAACGCGAAAAATCGGTGGAGCCATAGCACAATCTGTCAAATGGATAGATATTCGGGAGGCTTGGAGAGATTTGGCGTTGACATTGTTGACTTCAGCCAGGTTGCGACAGGATCGTGAATCTTTCGATCGCCGATTGGAAGCTTTACGTCCCTTTTTAAACGACCACCCGGACATAATCCAAAGGGTCTACCACGAAAGAAGCTTGTGGGCTCTCAACTCGACCGACTACTCCGTTCTCGACGAATTAATGAAAGAATGGTCCCCTGAAGGTTGCGATCCTATCTGGATGTCGCGCAAAGCCGCGATACTTGCAGAAATGGACCGCAATGATGAAGCGGTAAGATTGCTAAATCGTAGTCTATCGATCGTCCGCGAAGCGACAAATCGGGAAGGAAACTTTGCATCTCCTTCCCGCGAAGGATGGATCCTATGGTTGGCACTTGCCTTCGAGGAAAATTTTTTAGGAACGACAAACGAGGCGTTGAACTCCCCACCAGCCTTCAAACGTTGGGAACAACTCGCCGCTTTGCAATGTGATGCATTTACTCAAAAAAACGATTTTCTGAGCAAATTACAGAGCGATCCGGAAAAGAAAGAACCGCCTTTATTCGATTTTGGCCTCCGCCAAGGAAAAAGAATCCATTTTTTGAATGCCAAATATGATCGAAGAATAGCCCCGCTCCAGGTGGTCCGGCTGTGTGAAGTCGCAGGGCTTCCGCCGTCGGCGTCGCACATGGTGATAACTTCCGACCTCTTGGCCTTGGCTGCAGACCAATTGGCATTTACTAACCTAGCGTTGGCTTTACGCTTAGCCCTACGTGTGGCGGAATCTGAAGACGACAAGACTTTCAATCGTGTTTGGGCTCGGCCTCATGTTGCTGTTATCCCGATAAAAGATGTAAACACTTTAATTGACCTAAACTTGAACGTCATATCATATTCTCTTCCCAAAGTTAGCAGCTCAAGTTCTAAATCTTTATTTTGGGTGACACGGCTACGTGTCGCGATGGAAGCATTATCACGTCTTGTGCTGCGACTTTCTCCGGAACGAGCTGAATCCATTTTTAAGCAGGCTTTGAACTACTACAGTACAGGAGCGATCGCCAGTGACACTTGGTTAAGTAAGCCGATGAACCATTTGCTTGCCCGCGCGTGGGAAGCATTGCCGAAATCTCACCGAGCTGATTTGGTTTTCGACATTTTAAGCGCCCCAATTTCAGGGCTCAAAGGGTTTAAAACATATGAATTCTATCCGGAACCTGGAGAACTAATCATCGATGATGACAAAATCCCCAGTCCTGCGCGTCTTCCAGAGACCGAAGAACGTTGGAAAGAAACCATTCAGTTAATTTTGAGTGGTTTGAGAAGTGGTGGAGAAGCTCGTAAACGGGCCGCAATACGTCTCGTGCCCTTGACCTTATGGGGTATTCTTACTGATCTCGAAAGAAACCTCTTCGCACAAGCTCTCTGGCGCGTTGAGGACTCAGTTGGAGATACATTACCAACCGGGACAACTCTACTCGACTGGATATTTCTTTTATTGCCTCAACCTGAGCCTGGTTTAGCTGAACGCCTCTTCCGAAAAAAATGGTTCGACTCTAAAGAACCCAGCACAGAGAGAGCGCTTAACGAATACCTCGGAGGATTGGGGGAAGCGCTTGCCGGTCTCAAGCATCGCCATAACCATCTGATTCTTTGTAAAAAGGAACAGGCAAAGCTTATTGCGATGGTCGAAAGATGGATTCTGCTTCCAGGCATCCAGAATGATAATCCAATGAATGATTTGGGTATTCATCAGGGAATCACAGGCCTGCAATTTATCCTTCGTGAAATTGAATTACCTCCTAACGTTGCCAATTCACTTTTTGACAAAATTGAGATATTAAGTCAAAAAAATGTGCCAGGATTTCGAATAATTAGCAGCTTGTGCAAGTTTTTACCCGATAGACTCGAGGATATTGCGATTGCCATGAGGGTGGGGCTTGCTTCAAATAATACAGACTACGCTGATGACGCTGTCATGGGGTTACATCTTTGGCTCAAAGATGCTTTAGAACAATCGATCTCGATTCCTCCTCCACCTGATGATTTACTCCGCGAAATCGGTGTAATAATCGCAATTCGACGGAAAGGGGTACTTAATCGGGCTCTTCAAGTTGCTCGCTGGGTTTTCACTAGTGGGTCTATGGAACAGCGCTTTACAATTGCATCATTAACCTTGAGTGGCCTGCGTTATCTCATCCAAGAATTGAGTTATGAGCGAGGTGACTATGGGGAAAAAGAAGAGACTGAAATTCCATTACTCAGATGGGGTTGTGCTCACTTGGCTCTTGCAATGACGGCATCTGGGTACGGGAATGATCCAACAGTGGCACAATGGGCTGAAATAGCTAACATTGATCCGTTGCCAGAAGTTCGTTACGCTGAAGTCCTTGCCTCAGATCACACCCAAAAAGAGAATTGACGGCAACAATTTGATGTATATGAAGCAACTTGTTTCTCCAGCATGTTACTTCCTCCGGTAACTTATTGTTCTCATAGTCAACATTGCTCCAGTCAATCATGACGGATTGGAAACATCTTGACCATGCCCAACCCGTAGGAAAGTGTATCGGTAGTTTGGCTAGATAGTATAAGACATCGTTACTAGTGCTCTATTCAGGTACAGCGGTTCTGATGGGACATCTGTTCTCGAAGGCACGGGCGGGAGTGCGAGTGGTAGTTCTAAGAACCGACATTGAAAGGTCCCTCGATGAGATCGTCTCCCAAGAGGAGGGAATGCTTTTTCAGGGGCTGGCGGTAGTACTCGGCAAGAAGCGCTGGCCCGAACTCATCGCCCGCCAGCGCAAGAAGGATTTTGGCCTCGATGCCTACGCACCCGCAAGCCTAACACCGGAGAGGATCGGCAAGGGACTTGCCGCCTCAATCACGCCAACGCTGAAGAAGATTTCTGACGACGCGGAGACCGCCAAAAAGAACTTTCCTGACCTAGGTGCGCTCCTCTTCGTGACGTCCTCCAAAGTTGGCAACGCCGACCGAAAGCGGTGGGAAGAGGCAATTCAGGAAGAACACGGCGTAGAACTTCACATCATCGAGCGCGAGGAAATTATCACGCAGATGATGATACCAGAGAACGCCTCGCTCCGTGCGAGCTTCCTCCGCCTCAATATCGACGTCGAGCCGCAGATCGCAGACCTCATTGACAGAACAAGGCGCGCGGGCGAGGTTGTCGTGCGGACCTGGGCTGGCAAGACCAAAGGACATCCGCTCATCGATCTCACAGCAGTGCGGCTTGACCCAAATGGCGCGGAGTCTGCCGACGTACTGCCGCTTAAGCAAGTCGACCAGGCGCTGATGCAGAGCGGCCGCATTGTTCTTGAAGGGCCCGCCGGCCGCGGAAAAACCACGATGCTGATACAACTCGCGAAACGAGCGCGCGCCGCCGGCACACCGTTCATCGTCGAACTTCCGGCGTGGACGTCATCACGCCGAGGAATTCTCGAATACATTGCTGGCATGCCTGCGTTCCAGGCCGAAAGTATCACGCCCGCCGACCTCGCGCGGGTGCAGCAGACCGAACCTTTCCTGTTCTTGTTGAACGGCTGGAATGAGATTGCGGAGTCGAATTCCGTGCAGGCGAACGATGCACTCCGGGAACTCGAGCGGGATTTTCCGAGTGCGGGCATCATCGTCGCAACCCGCACGCACCACTTGACCCCGCCGCTGCCCGGTGCATTGCGACTGCGGTTGTTGCCCCTTCGACGCGTGCAGCGGGCAGCTTACCTTGCAGCCCGCCTTGGCATGAAAGGCGCCGAGCTCTGTTCCCACATCGATTCCGACCCGTCGCTCGACGAGCTGACTCGCACGCCGTTCATCCTCTCGGAAGTCGCTTCGCTGTTTGAGGCGGGCGCCGCAATTCCCTCCACGAAAATCGGTGTTCTCGCCCAGGTTCTCCGTCTGCAAGAACAACGAGATGAACACAGAAACGCGCTGCAAGCTGCTCCGATCTTCGACCGGCAAATGGACTACCTGAAGGCCCTTGCAACTGAGATGACCCGCCGTGGTGCGGTGGCGTTGCCCGAGGCTAATGCCCGCGCTGTCTCTGCCGCCGTCGCACGAGAACTTGTGGGCTGTGGGCAGATCGAGCCGGTGGGACCGCCGGCGGTCCTCGCCGCGCTCACGGCGCACCACGTATTCGAGCGCGTTGAGTACCCGCAAACGGCATTTCAGTTCGAGCATCAACAGCTTCAGGAGTACTTCGCTGCGCTCGACGTCCGCGCACGGCTTCTCGACCTACGGGACGATGACCGCGACGCGACCGGCCGCTTCACAGCTGACTACGTGAACGATCCGGCATGGGCCGAGCCGCTGCGAATGATCGCCGAGACGTTTGCCGAACAAGCCGGCGACGGCAAAATCGACAGGAGAAACACCAGTGCCGGTGGGAAGCTGGTGGAGATGGCACTCGCCGTCGACCTCGTATTTGCCGCCGAGCTCGCGCAGCTTTGCGGCGCGGTCGTCTGGAATGAAGTTCGCGCGGCCATCGGCGACCGCATCCGCGCCGTCTACGCAAGCCACGACGGCAACTTTCGGCAGTATGCCATCGCCGCTATGTTCGCCACTGGCGCGGACGACTTCAGTGACATCATTGTGCCACTTCTCTCGGGACAAGACCAGCAAACGCGACTTCGCACCTACCGGCTTTGGCCGGACATCCAGGTCTCGTCGCTTGGCCCGAACTGGCGCGAGCAGGTGCATGGCTGGAGCGAGGAGGCACGAGCGGATTTCGTGTCCGAACTGCTTCATCATCGTATCGATGGCGAGATTGCGGCCTTCGCTGCGGAGGATGACAGTGTCGCGGTGAAAAACGCGGCGGTCTCCGGCCTCATGTGGACCGGGTCTGACGAGGCGTTGACCCGCGTCCTTGAGTCGATGGATGCGCAAACATTCGAGGAGGTCGCGCGCAAGAACGCCGACCAACTCCCCGCGGCCCTCAGACCCAAGACGATTGCCGCGATGCGCAGTTTCATCGAGACCACCACCGACCATCCTGCGCGCCTGCGAACCGCGCTCAATCTGATCGATCTCGGCGAGACAGGCCTGGACGGCGTCATCAAGGATGCGATGACGGCGCTGTCCGGCGGCGACATGCGCAATCTGGGTTCGCACTACATCCAGCCGGCGCTCGAGCACCTGCGCAAAACCGATCCCGCCTGGGTGAGCGAGTGGGTGGTTACCCAGGTTGCCGAAGGCGTCCTCTACGAGCCCGAGTATTGGTTGCCGTTTGCGACCGCCATTTCCGACGGCCTCATCGAGAAATACCTGCAACGCATCGAGACCGAAGATCTCAAGAACGGGCACTTCGGCGGAATGATTTCCATCATTGCCTCGCGCGCAGACGCCAATCTTGCCGCGCGCGTGTTTACGAGGCTGCTCGAGCTGCGGCGCGAGGTGGATGCGGAGCCTGGCGTGCGACACGAACTCGAGTGGCAGATAATGCGCCAACTGGAAGCCGTGTTCCGCGACCTTCCCGACGACATCGCCGCGGCTGGTATTCTCTCGTCCGTCACCAACGGCGATCCGCTCGACATCAAAGTCGCAACCGGCCTTCTGAGCAGGGTCGCCAGGTCCGACGTGGAACCGCTGCGCATCGCCGCCGACGACCTGAAGGCAAGCCTTCGCGCCTACCTAAAAAGTAGCGTTGATGTCGTCCTGCGCCAGGACGACTTCAACGGCGAGAAGAAAGCCAACCTGGCCTCGTCGATCGCCCAAGTCGGAAAGCCCGAAGACATGGCGGACCTGGTGAGGCTCATCCGCGCCGACATCGAGCGGGTACGCCGCGGCCGGGCCGCGCGTGTAGCCGGTGACCGCGGACCTCTCGGCAATGGTGGCGCCATGAGCTATGTCGGCTGGCACATCGCCGCCGTTAGGCACCTTGACGCGGCCGGTGCCGAGCAGGTGCTCATCGACCTGCTTCCTGAGCCGGAATACCGCTCCGAGGCTGCCGCCGCGATGGCGCGCGACTTCGTGCCAAAATCGGAGCGTTCCTTCGACCGGACGTTCCGCTACGCGTTAATATGGGCCGCACGCGAAGGTCGCACTCCGCCGCCCGGCGACAACCAGCAACGCACTCGGTTCGCCGCCGCAATCGATGCCGAAATCAAGCGCCTGCGAGAGCAGAACCAAGACGGGAAACCCGCTGCAGGGCTGAAAGAGCTCGCAAAGGCGCTTGCCGCAATTGACGGTCGCGGTTCCGCGTCAGCGGTGCTCGACGTGATTGCCATGCCGGGCCAATGGGACCAGTACACCTGTCTCGACACCGCAGAGCGTCTGTTGATTGCGGGTGTGTTCTTGCCCGCGACCATCGCAATTGCCCTCGTCGATTCAATCATTGAGCGGACTGAAAAATGGATGCAGGATTCAGATAGGTACCTTTTGTGCCAAATCCTAGCGCTCTGCCCGTTCGTCGATGATCCGGCGGCTGGGATCGCCAAAATACGTGCCGTGCTTGGTAAGCGTAAATTTTGGGGGCATGAACTGCGCGAGCTTGTCACCGCTCTCGGCGAAAGCCGATCGGATGCCGCCGTAGATCTCCTGTGCGAGCTCATATCCGATGCTTCGATGTTCGAGCAGTGCGAGGGCAATTTCATCAAAGCCTTTGCTACACTCGACACGTCACGTGCACAAGAGTTCCTCCTAAGTTTTATCGATCCCGACATTCACGGCATCACGCTGACGCTAAGTTATCACGGTGAGCACGTATTGATCGCGCTGCTCGTGGAACTGGTACAGAACAGGCCCGAGCTGTCCGAACGGCTAGCGGAATTGTGCGAGCGAGATTTACCGGAACTCAATCGGCACATACTCTCGAAAGTCATGGAAGGGCTCGGAACACCAGAAGCTCTCGCCGCAAATCTGAACCTGATTGATGACACTAAGATCCCGCCGGTTCCACTAGGCGTCTGGGATCAACTCGAAGGTGCTTTCGTCGAGCGACGACCCTTTGAAAATAATTCTAACGTCTTCACACAACACTCACGCGCGTCAAATGAACTACGCGTCCGGCTGTTCAAAATGGCGATTGGGGACGAGAAAAAACGGAAGGCTGCCTGTAAGCTTCTCGGTCAAATCGAAGAATGGCGCTTGGAATATGGTAGGCCGACTGGTGAACCCCGTCACCCTAACCTCACATCCAGCCAATCTTGGCCTCCCGAGGAGTCCTGAATTTTACTCATCTCCGAAAGAACAGGATACTTAAGGGGAGCACCCATTTAACACGCAACACAGGCTAACATCTGCTGCTCTCGGTTTAACTCGCTTTGCTCGCAGTTAATGTTGAGCTTTCTCGCAAAGTCAACATTCCTCCAGTCAACTTGACCTCTACGGTAGGTCTCCTCCGATCTCAATTATCTAAAAATTGCCCATCACAATGCGTTATTATATTGGGCACCTCAGCGCTCCATGTCACTGCATGCATTATCCTGCAAAAACATTTTTGATCTTTTTCCGATCCGAACCACATCGAGTTCGGACAGCTGGCGCACGCTGTTTTGATGGTTTTGTTGAGCGCGAGCAATGAAAGGCTGGTGAGTTCTTGATCGGGGGAGATCGGTTCCTTTACCGTTTTTTCGTTCAATGGTGTTTCCTTTCAAAAGAATATTTTTTCCAAACCTTGCCAGTCCATACAGAACAGCCGCACGTTCCGTGGCGTTGTCACAAGAAAAATAGAGTTTGCTGCCTGTGTCTCGAATAGTGCCTCCGCTTGACAATGAAAAAATAACCACGCCGTTGTTGTCGATAGTGTAGTGCGTGCCTGAAAAAATCGCTGGCTTACATGCATCGGCTAACCGATTAATTTTTTCTTGAGCTTTTAAAAGTTCCATTCTGGTGAGGGCCGTTAATCTTGACCGATACTTCCCAGAGATGCCTGCTGTTGCTATTTGCTTTTCACTTTGAGCAATTGATGCGTTTGCTTTTGCATTTTTCTCCGCCAAATTTTCTGGTGTTCTTTCATCGGCTCTTTCAATACTCGAATTCGGGAGCCTTGATCGGAGTACATTCAGAGCGATTTCGTCCCCTTGATTTGCCTTCCACTTCAAATACCCATTCCAGTTATTGAACGGGTTTTCTTCTCGAATTTTTCCAATTTTTTCTTCATAGGAGGCCCTGGTGTCAGCCAGGGTCAACCGTTTCTCAAGATAGAGAAGCTGCACCAGCTTTTTTTTTGTTTTGCGCGGAAGAATGCGTGATTCAATCACCTTGAGCTGCTGGCTGAACAAGGATAAAATCTGCTTCTTTTGGAGGAAATATTCATGTCGAGATTCTTGAAGGCGCATCTGCCGCTCGGCCCTGAGGTTTTCATACTGATGAAACAAGGCCTCGCGAACTTGATTCTTCGGCTGGATTGGTTCGCGCTCATACCTATTCTTTTGGTGAGCAGGTTGATTTGGCGGCGAATAGTTTCCAAAACGCTGTATCAGTCGAGCTTTGGCAAGATTTCGGCCAAGAGCACTTGCCTTGATGGCACCCCGTCCGTCGATACTGACGACCGCCAGCCCGTTTCCTCTTGGAACAATTTTCACTCCAATCTTGGCCAGGGCTGAATGGGCATCAGGCCAGCTACTGGATTCTACTAAAGCACTTTCGATTTCATCTTTATGGTCGATAGCGAATGATTGGAAAGACTTTTCTCCGCTGTGGGCTTCCATGCTGGCCGCGCGTTGATTTATTCGAGGTTGTATTCCTGGTTCGTGCGTGACTCCGTTGTCAACCGCCAGGTTATATCGCTGCTCCATCTCCCTGCAGACTTCAGACAATCGGTAAAAATCGCGAAACGGTTCGTGCTTGGTGAATCGTTCAGGATGGATCATGTTGTAGGCGATATGCAAATGCAGATTGTTGGTGTTCTTGTGGACGCCACACACCCGCTGATGATCGCCAAATCCAAGGGCCTCTGCAAAAGCCTTTTCGATGTTTGTGATATTCTCTTTAGTCAGCGAGGGCTCGTCTTCAGGCCGAAAGCTGATCATTAAATGATACGTTTTACTTCCCTGGCACCTCGTGTTAAGGCCTTGGGTCGCCTCAATTTCAAAAAGGGCGGCATCATAGGTTTCAACTTGGCACCCTGAATGCCAGGCAAACAGTAATTTTTCACCTGCATGGCTGGCATCGGCGATGTATCGACCGAGCCGTCTTGGATTATCGTTGGCCTTATCAATGTTGATCCGTTTGGCGATCATTGCCCCAACACCATCTGTTTGAGCTTGTGGCAGGCCGTTTCAAGCAGGATAATGATACTTGCCAACATGACGGTGATTAACCAGCAGCAGCAGCGACCAATCCATATGGTTGCCCAGACTGCGATAGCCACCGTAGCCAAGATCACCAACACTTTTCCTGCTCCACTGAAACCGCGAGTGTGCCAGGACAGTGCCAAAAAGGAGCAAAGGATTAAACTTCCAGCAATATATAGAAAATTAAGAAGAATTTTCATTTGTAGGTTTCCTTTGTTGTCTCCTGGAGAAGCTCTCTACCAGAGCGTTGAAGCAGCGCACCATATGCTCCTTCGAAATTTCAATACTTTTCAGAATGCTGCGAATCTCTGGTGAACTATTGCCGGCAGAGCCTTCGGATAACGACATTTTGAAAAGGCCTCCAAGTCGACCAAGGTCGGCGTTGGCTTTTGTCAGCGCGAGAACCGCTTGATAATCGACAGTGCTCGTGACTGAGTGCCCTAAGCAAACCCGTTTGACGTATTCTGAAACCGACAGGCCAGTCTGAACTGCTGCCTGGGTCATGCATTGGTATTCCTCCTCAGTAAGATAGGTGGTGATCCGTTTTTTCGTGCTGGGCATAATTTCAACTGGCTGTTGCGTTGAGCTGAAAGCGAATAAGCATTCCCCGGATAGGGCTGGAGAGTGAGATATGCGGTAGCGTTACCTCACCTATCCTGCCTTTTACTCCAAATAAAAAATCAGAAAGAACAACACAGATTCGAAGAGAACCATAAAAATCCGTGCATATTTTTTGGTTTTCTATCATAAGACACTCATAATATATGATTATCGATTAAATTATATTTTATTTTATTATTATTTATCATGGAACGATTAAAAAAAGGATTCGCAAGGATCGAATTTTTCGCTGTCCGCCAAGAGGTTGAAAAATTATTGGCTGCCGGATACAGCATTAAACTGGCACATGATAATTTGAAAGATAGCAACAAAATAACAATGAGTTATCAGGCTTTTTACAGAAACCTGAAGCCAGAAAAAAAATCAGGCTCGAAAGAAGAATTAGCGATCCCAAGTAGCAGGAAACCAGGTGCCGAGAACGGGACTACAATTAATCATGATAAAAATCCCAACCCTGATGATATTATTTAACATTGTGTAAATCCGATTTGTTGGAGTTGGTCATAGATTTGAATTTTGGACTTACCCGTTAACTGTAAACAAGCAGTTTAAAAAAAATACATGCCACAATGTGTTGATCGAGCAATTGTAAAGAACCCCTAAATTGCTTGGTACAGTTGAGTTTCGAGAAAGCTGGACGATATTTTGCGTGAACATTGGTGTGATTAGACAGAACGGATGAACTAAATTCATTTGCAAAATTCCATGAAATATTGCTAGGATGAGAGATTGCCGACTTTTTAATGATTCAAAATTTCTATATAAACAGAACAAGTTACTCCTCTTTTAGCCAGAGCTCTGATATCGGGCTGTGCGTGAAAAATGCAATAGCCTTCATGACGCTGGCTGTAGATCTTTTTCCGTTTATCACCTGATTGACAAATTGAGCAGATACTCCAAGGAAAGCGGCAATATCCTTTTGCCTAATGTTGTATTGTTTCAACAATTGCTTTATTTTGCTTGCATCGGCTTTACACATGCTTGATTTTTAATCGAATCCCAAAGCCCTATCAAGTATAAGTTTGGAGAAATTAATGGAGCGGGAAGATTTTGAAAATTTATTCAAAAAGATCAGATTAATAGCAGGAGGAGGGAACCAAAAAGAAGTCGCTGAAAAACTAGGGATTTCACCTCAGGCCATTTCTGATGCCAAAAGGAAAAACAGGATCCCAGAATCATGGTATGTGATCATTCACGAACAGTTTGGGGTAACCAGGGAAAATCTTCTTAACCAATTTGCTGGAAAGACTGGTAAGGTTGTTCCGCTTTTCAAAAACCATCCCTCTGTATCCAAGCGAGATAGCGACACTGCTTCGCATGAGCAATCGCCAGATGCACTTGGATACGAACAGATCATGAACGAGTTTTTCGAACTTGTGAAACAGTGGCAGGCTGAAGTTAACGGTCGGAGCTCCAGAACGGCGATTGATTTTATCCAGGAATTTCCGTCACGATTTGGCGAGATGGAAGTGTGGCAGAAAAAGAAAGAAAAAGGGAAGCTGTGTAAGTTTGATAGTCGAAAGCCAGGTGAGCGTCTAATGAGAGGCAATTAACGAATTTTATTGCTTTTCAATAAATTATAAATCGGGATTTGATCTGACGTGCCATGCTTCCACGCAAAGGACATAGCTTGTGCTTCTTCCTCCAACGGCAGTTTTTTGTAGTACTTCTTTTGTAACAAGATCTGCCAGGTCTCGGCTGGCGGTGACCTTGCTGCATTTGGTCATGCCTGCGTATTTTCTAGTTGTCATGTTCCCTGCGAATTGACCACCAGCATCAAGAAGCCGGTTGATCACCTTTCTCTGCCTCTCATTGAATGTTGTCTCTTTGTGCATTCCCCAAAAGCTGGTTTTCTGTATCACAGTATCGACCACCCACTGTGCTTCCTGCATTGCCGTAATGGCCGCCTGGAGAAACCATTTGAGCCAGTCGGTGATGTCCATTCCACCTTTGCCGGCCTGTTCCAGTGCTGCGTAATACCCCTTTCTGTTTTGGCTAAACTGTTTGGAAAAAGAGATGAGTTGCATAAGCCTTGGATAATGTACGGCCATAATATAATCGATGACAGCCCTTCCAACCCGGCCATTCCCATCATCAAAGGGGTGAATCATGATAAACCAGAGATGGGCAATTCCGGCCTTGAGCAATGGTGGATGTTCCCTGTTTGTGTTCACCCATCTCAGGAACTGTTCCATTTCCAGCTCCAACCTGCTATGCGGCAGGGCTATGTAATGAACAGTCTCTTTGCCCAGTGGCCCGGAAACGATCTGCATTTCCTCAAGACCTCTGTATTGACCAACACGAATTTTTTTGAGTCCCGAAAAACCCGTGGGGAAGAGTGCTGCATGCCAGCCCAGCATTCTCAAAGCAGAAAGAGGCTCTTGTATCTGACTTCTGGCATCAAATAACATGGCAATAAGCCCATCTGTCCGTATATCCTGGTTATTTTGTTCTATAGGCAACCCCAGTCTTCTACGGATTGAAAATCGTACCGAACTGCGCCGGAGTGTCTCCCCTTCTATTGCCGATGTTTCCATGGCATCATCAGATAACACGCGCTCAAGCGCTGCTGTGTTTGCCTGGTCGCTGATCGATCGGCTTATTGCTTCCAACGCTCCAATCATCTTCGAGGCTTCCCCAAGATCATTCAGAAGTCGGTCAGCGTGAAATGAAAAATGCGGCCAGTTATGGTGTTGCCAAATCCATTGATGTGTTTGCATGCCCTAATCGTATCATGATTGATGCGATTAGGGAAGAGAAACATACCAAACAGCTATCGCACCTTTTTGGATGTACGACTGAGGGTATTGGTTGGCTGCTGTAAATATTTGCAGCATGCACAAGATGTGGCTAGGTAATGTTTGCGCGGGGACCGGATAATATCGGCCGAGAGCATACCGGGAAAAACTGGAAGCCCCGGTTCCAGGGTTAGGTGTTTTGAGGGCAGAGTGTTCTCTTTTTCATGAAAATATAGTGAGTTATTTGCACTGCGCGTTCCTTCTCGGGCGCCCTCGTCGCACAATAGGTTTGACTTTGGTTGATTGAAACCAAATATTGAGGCTTGCTGAATCAAGCAGAGTTTCCTTACCTGGACGGTAGGCCTCAATAACGCCTGTTACAACAAGACGTTGTAGTCTGGATCTGCCAACGCTGTATAATTTTTGAGCTTCAGCGTAGGTAATATATTTTTGGTTCAAAATACTCATGACGCTTTATCTTGATCGTACAAAAATAATTCATGCGAGGTTGTACCTTTTATGTGCGTAGAACGTTTTGAAAGGGAAGTTCTGTTCTGCGCGCAGGGTGCAACCACGGTTTATTCGACAGCTAGAATGTACGATAAAAATAAAGCATTATCAAGCAAAATACGGAATGGCTAGCGCCTCCCCTTAGCCGAACCTTCCTAACCAAGGCAATCGAGCGGTGGATTTCCACGCCGTGCCTGGTGCGGTTTGATGCATTGATCTGAGGGGCTGCAGTTCATACCGTTTTGAAGCAACCTTTATTCGAGGTGCGACACTCCTGGTCATCACATCCTCAAATACCTGTAAAATGTTGGTTTGCTGATTTCTAGCAATTGGCAGATTTCACTGATTGTATATTCGCGAGAGTCGTACATTTTTCTGAGTGTTTGCTTCTTGCCATTATCCAATTTGTTGCTCCTGCCTCCCACTCGCCCTCTTGCCCTGGCGGCGGCTAAGCCCGCCATGGTTCTCTCTCTGATAAGGTTCCGTTCAAACTCGGCTAATGCCCCGAAGATGTGAAAAATCAATCTGCCACCGCTGGTGGAGGTATCCAGACCTTCTTGCAGAGAGGCTAAACCAATACCTCGTGTTTCCAATCCCTCCGCTACCTCAATCAAATGCTTTAGACTGCGACCAAGTCGATCTAATCGCCACACAACCAGGCAGTCATCCGTTCTCAAATATTCCAACGCATCCTGAAGGCCGGGGCGATCCACCTTTGCCCCAGATACTTTATCAGAAAAAATTTTTCTGCAGCCAGCTTGTGTTAGCGCATCAAACTGGAGGTCGTGGTTCTGGTCGAGAGTTGATATGCGAGCGTATCCAATCTTCATTGAGTATCTGTTGGTTGAGTAAATAAATTCGTTCCGAAAAGACAAATCGTTACTTTGATTTGTTTATGAGTTTATTTACCAAGGATCCGAAAGAAAAGCCAGCTGTTAAGAGCTGGCCAGCAAGAGTAAAGAAAACGAAAGTTTTCTTTACTCAAGTAAATTGTGGCCTAAACTCCGCCCAAAGGAGGATACTTTGCTTTCCCCCCAAGGGGTGAGGCTTAGTTGCGCGCCTTTTTAGAAGGCA
>Ga0209639_1002086_pt1 | contig 16918 bp, 16 predicted proteins | sample EPASupsiteHSE605_FD_187268 | JGI IMG/M metagenome (GOLD analysis project Ga0209639, IMG submission 187268) | Bioremediated contaminated groundwater from EPA Superfund site, New Mexico - Sample HSE6-05 (SPAdes) (version 2) | ecosystem: Environmental > Aquatic > Deep subsurface > Groundwater >...
CCAGATACGACCTGTCTTTGGTGTGTATCCAATCAGGTCATTACCCTTGGAAGCATAATATCCATGAACCTCCAAGTCATAGTACCACTGAAAACCTTCCCGAACAAAAAGATCATGAACGTACTGAGGAATCTTCTTCTCTGAGATCTCAGAGGGTTTAAGAGGACGAGTCTTCTGAGTCATTTTTTGATTGAGATGTTTACACTGTGATGAAACCAACTACACACTGAGGGTCTATTTCATCAGTATCAACACTAGTGACCTTAAGCCTAGGTGTCATTGACAGCATACAGTTTAGCACATCTGTTGATGAACCTTTCTTACCATATCCATTAATGGATGGGACAATGATATCTCCACAAGTGTAAGTTGCTGACTCACACTTGATCAAGCAGTCTCCATGAGTAGCAAACTTGCAGTACTTACCAGCAGGTTGGTTCACATTACCATATTCAAGTAGTATAGAGTTGTCACAGAGGGGGACAAAAAAAATCAGATTAAAAATGAAACTCGTGAGTTTTCAATTTTGTAAAAGTGTGAAAACTGAAAAACACAAACCAAGTAATTTTTTTATCTACCATCAATAAGTATTACTCATGATTTTTATTTTTCAAATTTAATTTTTTATCTCTACATAAATGAGGACTAGAAAAGAGTACCAGAGAATATTTAGTATAGAGTTGTCACAGAGGGGGACAAAAAAAAATCAGATTAAAAATGAAACTCGTGAGTTTTCAATTTTGTAAAAGTGTGAAAACTGAAAAACACAAACCAAGTAATTTTTTTATCTACCATCAATAAGTATTACTCATGATTTTTATTTTATCTCTAGTCCGGTAATGTTTAATACTATCTAAATGACTGAAAGAGATTTAGATTCTTTTATTAGAGATCCTAACCAAGTGCAAAGAGATTCTTTTATTAAATATTTTATGAGAAAACATAAAATTACAATGGAAGAAGCAGAGCATTTACATGAAATATATATTGATAGTCGTAAGAAAATATTTCTTAAATCATTAGAATCAGATATTGATAATTATGAAGAATCATTACAGACATTAAAAACAATACCAAAAGAAAACCTAATTGGTAAAGATGGGAAACCTTTACTTGATAATATGAGAAAATATATAATGACAGATAGTAAAACACTACATAGATTAAAAGAAGAACTACCAAAATATTGGAATAATGATTTGACAGAGTCAAATACACTTTCTAACTCTGTTAGAAATGATTTACAGGAAAAACAATTAGAAGCTCAAAGGATTAAGTTAATATTACATGAAAGAATACAAAATAATTTACCTTTAGAAGAATACCAACAGTATTTACACTTATATAATCCTCTTGACTTTATTAAAATTACTGGTCCAGTGAAAAAGGAATTGAAAGAATTAGCTGAACCTTACAGAGATTTAATAAGTGAAGTTATAACAGATAATTTACAAAAATTATCAGTGAATTCATTATTAAATTTCTTTACAAAGTATACTAATAATACAAATGAATTAAAGGGTATTTATGGTTTATATCTTGATATGTTAGCAGAAAAAACAAATATGGAAAAGGTTAATATATATTTGGAACATGATTTAAATTATTTTAAAGATAGAGATATAACATTTAATAAGGAAGAATTAGATAGCTTATTACCAAATGTATTAATAAAAGGAATCCCAAGACCAACCAATGATTTTATAATTGATGGTAAAAGATATTCTTACTCAGCATACTTATTAAAATTATTGAAACCTCATAAAGAACCTAAAGAACAGAAACCACAACAAATATCAGTTTTGCAAAATCCATTTGGTAACAAAATTAAAGATGGAAAATTAAAGATATATAGTAAAGGTTTAAAGAAACCTACATTTTGGAGAGAACCAGGATATTATGAGGTAGACCTCCTACAATTGAAATATGTTAATAAGAAATCTACAGGTTACATTTTATTTATGATAGGTATTAATACTAAATATGTTTTCATATTTAATTTGGAAACTAAGAGTCAAGATGAATTATTGCAAGCTATAGAAAATATAATGAAGAAGATAAAGACACCGATTAAGGGTATTAAATTTGATGGTGAAAGTGGATTGAAAGCATTAAATTTACCAATTGAAAAATATAGTAATTCTTCCCCATATTCCAACCATAATAGAATTGTTGACAGAGTAATTAAAACATTTAGGGATGCTTTGGGTGTTGATATCAATAATGATTTATTTAATGATTTTGATAAAGTGAGACAATTGAGAAAGTTTTATAATAACAAGAAAAACAGAAGTACAGGTTACACACCTAAAGAAATGCATAATAATCCAGCATTGGAGTGGGAATATATTGGTAAAAAAGAACAAGAATTATTACAAGTAAAAAGAAATTTGAAGATGAAAGGATTATTAAATTTGAAACCAAACCAATTATTGCAAGTGTCAGTTACTGATAAGAAAAATAGATTAAAGAAAAAACAAAGAACTTTTGACAGATTAGCAAGATTTATAAAATATAAAGGTGGTAATGCAGAAGTAAAATTTATACATCCTGAAATTGAAAAACCACAATTAATACCATTATATCAGTGTATGCCTATAGCAGAAGATAAAGAGAAAATAAAACAGACTTTTAATTATTTTATCAGTACTTAAATGTATAAATACATACATCAAATAGCAAGAGAGTTACCACAAAATACAAAAATATTATTGAAGACTGAAAATACATTTGAAACCCCTTATTGTTACTGTTCTGTTTTAACAAATTTAAAGGATAAATACCCAGGTAAAATATTTATACAAGTAGACAAAAGTAAATTAAATCAAAAACAATTTACTAAAAATAAGCATCATGATATAATTTTAAATACAACCCCAAAATCTTTTACAACTAAAGATAATAAATTTGTTACATATTATGATTATGAAATCATACCTTTATAAGCTATTCTCTTTTAGAACTAAACTTTGTTTATGCTTACTAATCCTAAAGGATTATAAAATGAACTGTTAAGTCACTCTTAATTAATCTATTTTCTAATGTTTTACTTAACTCATATGGTGTATACAGTAATAAAATATTATTATAATTATTATCCAATTCAATATTTTCCATGTCTAATACTAGAATATATTTGATTTTATTTTTGAAATCTGTAGCAACACCATTATAAAAATCAATTTTGTCAATCTTTAACTCAATTTTTTCAATAAACATATGGTATAATTCCATTAATCTCCACAATTTTAAATTCCAAATATTTTTAATTATAACATTATATTTTTTATTTTTTAATATCATAATTATTACATCATCACTTAATTTACTTGCTAAACCTCTCCATAAAATTTTATTATTGGTATCCTCAAATCTAACTATTTTATTACTAAAATCATGAATAATTAAAACCATTTTTAATACTACTTAAAATATGCTAAGTTTAGAAATAGATGCTGAAATTATTACTAGTTTAAGTGAGAAAACAGATAAGGGTGACCAGACAGAAATTAAAGAAATACATCCAGAGTCTCTAATTTTTTATAATTCTGTTAATATTGCAGTTGGTAAACAAGGTAGTGGTAAAACTCTGTTATTTATGAGAGAAATTTTAAAACTTGATAGGTTAAAAATACCACATTTAATATTATATATAACTGGGGATGGTAAAATTACTGATGATACTTTTATATACTTATCTCAAACTTTAACTACTCCATATATCACAATTGCACATAATGAAGCAAAAGAAATAATTAATGGTCTATTATATTATAAAAATATGTACAATGAATTATTTAACACAAGAAAATTACACAAGTTAAAACAAAAAGAAATTTTACTTAATGCATTATATTTAAAGGAATTTCCTGAATACACACAAAAGAATACAAGATTACATACAATTTTAATATTTGATGATATTGCTTACTCTAAATTATTTAAGGATCCTTATTTTGAAAGTTTAATTACTAAAAATAGACACAATAATATTATAACTTTCTTTGGAACACAAAAATTTACTGGTGATGCTATTAGTTCAGCAATAAGAAGTCAGGCAACTAGTATTTGTATTTATAATGGTTTCTCTCCTAGAGAGTTAGCAACTATTTATAATAACTCATCAATAAAAGGTTTAGATTATCAAGAGTTAAAGAGATTGTATAACTCAATCAAAAATGATCAGTGTTTATATGCTAACAGTAAGAGTAGTGAAGTTAAAATTATTGATTTGTCACATATTAGGCAAGCTTTAAATTCTATTTGACTCTAAATCAACACCCTTTAAAATATTTATCTCTTTAATCATTTTCTTTATTGTTACTTTCATTAATCTGATTTCTTCATTAGCATTATCAAGTTGAAGTCTTAAATCTTCTATTCTAACAGTGTTAGAATTTGTATTTGATTGTATCAAATCAATTGGGTTGGTTGTTTCTGTAATACATTTAGCTTTTAACTCACCTTTTATTTTTGTCAGATGCATGCCAGGTATTTTATAGTATTTGTTTATGGCTTGTGTGGTCATACCATCAATTTCCTCCTTATGTAAACTATAATATGCATTAAAATCTTCTATGTTATCAAAATTTCTTGGTTCTACACTATTTAATCTTTTTAATACCTTTACACTCATTTTAACACAGTTAAAAAGAGATTTCAAACTTGTTGAAACTCATTTAACTTAAGTTAAAAATATAAATTCATTTATGTTCATATTTGTTTAAAATCATACTCATTCAAAATCATCATCTTCATCTTCTGAGAATTCTGGCTTCATTAATTTACTACTATTATACTGATTTTTTCCTCTTGTAGCAAACAAGCCAGTTTTATCAATTTTCTTCTTGACATCTTCACCATATGTCAAAATATCATCTGATTTTTCTATTACTTTACCAAATTTTGTATCTTTTAATAAAGGTTTTGCAATGTCAATTATTTTTCTTGCTGTTGGCATCACAGTGTTACCAACAAAATCAACACCTTTCTTAATACCTGATCCAATTTTATTAAATATTCCCCAAGCCATTTACTAAGAGATAAAAATAATAAATATTACTTATTAAACTTTTAATTTATACTCTGAAGGTAAACCCATTTTTTCATTTAATTTTTCTATTTGAGGGTCATAAACATTTTCATAAAATTTATTCACTAAATTCATACCTGTTAAGTGTTTTAGTATTTTATTTTTACTTATAATCTGTGGTGCTTTAAATAATTTATTAACAGTTGCAGGAACTAATGTAACTAATTTATAAAATGAACCAAATGCCATTTTATTTACAGAGCAATTAAAATTTTTATCTCTTAGTAAATGAACAGATCAAATAATGCTCAAACTAAGAATTTGCCAAAGTCTGGCAATATATTAGATGGTTTTAAAGCTCTTAATGATATTATACCAAATAATGATGGTACTAGAAGTTTCATACAATTAGCAAGTGATGCTTATGATATTTCCTTACCATTAAGTGGGGAAACAAGTGAAACTACAATTAAATTGACTCACAAGGATCATATGATTTCTCAAATAAATGACTCCTTTTTACAAGTAACACAAAATATTACAATCAGATACCACAAGTTACAACATATAATATTGTATCTCCTGATGCTACAAACACACCATATTTATTCTTTGGATATAAGGGAAGTAATCAAATATTTAGACAGTTAAAAGTATTACATGAAGGAAGGGAAAATACTGGTTACATGTCACAAGAATGTATTAGAGAAGGTTTTGCATACAGTAATTTGAAACCAATTACTGAAAAGAGGGGTAAGAGAGGTATACATTCAACATATGAATCAGTAAGTGTTATGGGAAGTGATGTTTGTGGAGTTTATGTACCTTTAACAGCTTTTAAGAATGGTAGCAAATCAACAACAATACAAATTAAATCATTAATTCCTATTAGTGATTTATTACCATTTCAATCATTTTCAATTTATCCAAGTAAATTATGTGGTGAATTAGCTGCAAAAGTACAATTTTCAACAGCAGGATTAGTATGGTGTATGGTACCACCACAAGCAGTATTAGAAATTGATAATTATATGAATAATAATGCCAATTCTTTAGATCCAACATATGTTGAAAGAGTAGATTATGACAGATTTTTCCATCAAATTGGTGATGCAGGTAATATTATTGATATTAATTCTACTAGTCTTCATGTAAGAGCTCAAGTTACACCAATAGTTACAGGATTTACAGTAACACAATTCAGGTGTCAACATATGGGTTTTGGTGTAAGTAGTGAAACTTATAATGCTATACAAGAATATTTAAGGAGTAACCCAGTGTTATTACCAGCACAACAATTACAATATTTTAGTTATACAGCTCCTGATGCAAGTGGTCTCAATGCAAGCATTCAAATACCTTTTGAAAATGTTGAAACTCTTACTTTAATGTTCCCCACAACTACAAACCAAAGGACAGTATTTACAAATCCATGTGTTAGAAATTTACAAATGAATATTGATGATAAACTATTTCCACCTACAGCAGTAAGTACAATTACAGAAATAGACCCTGAATTTTTAGTATACCAATTAAATTCTAGTGACTTAGATGGTTGTATTGAACCAACTAAATCTTTCATCCAATCAATTGTTATGCCCAGACATAACAGCTCTGGAGTTAGATTTACCAATACATCATTTGATAATACTGATTTCATGTGTAATTTTGCTTTGGAAAGATCACAAGGTGGTTCTGTATTTGATGGCTTTAATACAACAACTGCAGTTAATGTTAAGTTACAATTCAATCCTGTATATAGTGGTGCTAATGATGTTTATTACTTACCAGACAGTACTAATACAAGTTTACATCCACCAGGTGTACAAGTTTGGTTATGTAGAGATACTTTTTGGGTGCTTGGTTTAGGAGAAGTTCACTATATGAATAAAGGAACCCCAAGATGAAGTATCATCTATGGTTTTAACTGTGTTAAACCAAGGTAAGCAAAGCTTATCCTAAGGATTTAATATTTTATTTTTGCTTAAATGGTTAAAAGATATTTCAATGTTAACACAAAACAATTTCAATTACCTTATGAGTTCAGGATAAGTAATAACAAAAAATACATCCATTTTATTCATTGCAGAGTTGTAGTAAATAATATTTTGGTTGGTAATGCTTCAATACATACAGATTTTATTACTAGTTTACCCACATTAGATGGTTTTATGTCTTGGTGTAATGTTGATATTAGTAAAAGATTTAAATGGGAACTCCTACATGAACCACAATATATAAATGTATGGTTTAAGGAACATGCAAATAATAATATAAATGTAAATGATGGTGATTTTGTTTTACAATTACTTTTGGAGTATTAAACATCTACTTAAAATTATTTTTAATTTCACTTAAATATTATGTTTCAACCAACTATTTGGCAAACAAATAACCCTGAAACTTTACCAATAACTTTATCAGAACCTGAAATTGTCACAGAGACTGAATTACCTGAGAGATTACAAACAATAAATAGTAGTATTACTACTTTGGAAAATAAGACACAGAACATTACTTATGAAACTGAAGGTGATAAGACTATTATTGGTAACCTGAAAGTAACTTATGATATAGACACTTATACACTCTCAGTAGGTAGTCATGCTGATTTTAGTGGGTCAGTATTCTTCAGTGGTACTATTAATGGTTATAATATTGAAAATGAACTTAGTAAGTTACAATATTTATCTACAATGGATGATGTCACAGAGGTTAGTGGACCATTTAGAGCCAGGAACTTAGTAGGAATTACTTATGATGATAACCTTAATACAACTTTCTTCAGTGGTAATCTTTCTAGTCCTAATATATCATCTATGAATAATAATTTGTCAGGAATAATTTATAATTCTGATGATGGAACTGGAAACCCTTTAACAGAATTCACACATAGTATAACTATAGATGGTAACATTACAGCAGATAATATTGGTACCATAACTACAAATTTAACAGGAATTACATATGATTATGAAGAATCAGCTACTAGAATTAATCATTCACTTATTGTAAGTAATGATATAATTACAGGTAATTTAAATGGATTTTCAATTGGTCCTATGGGTATAGTAGCTGCAGCCTCTACAGCTCCATTCTTAGTAGCTACTGATGTAGATGGTGTTACTGAGATAGGTAAAATACTAGACTTTCATAACACAACAGGTGTTGGAGAAGATTACTTAACCAGATTAGCATGCATATCCTCAGGAGTATTAGAATTGATGGGGACATCCTCTATGAGGATGAGCAGAATAGATATTACTGCAGGTATGTCACTCAGAACAGGATATACTTTAATGAAATTTTATAAGAATGATACCTCCACCAGCATGTTGACACTGGATGCTGACACTAATGCAGCAACATTCTTAGGAAATATAGTGACACCATCCTTAAATGGTAATAAGATTGGACCACCAACCACATTTCTATACTCAGCTTATAGTCCATTCATTCCGGTATGTGATGTTAATGGTGTAACTGAACTGAGTAGATACCTAGACTTTCATAATATAATAGACTCTGAAGACTATAAAGTAAGGTTAGCATGTTCAGCAAATAGTACTTTAAGGATATTTGGACCAACAGCTGATTCTGGTACATTAGAGACCAATGCTTTTCATCTAAGAACTAGTGTTGATGCTGTGAGAGTAAGAATGGTGACTAATGGATATCAGAATATATGTGTATATAATACAGCAGGGACTTTTACTTGGGTTATGGACTCTGATGGTACTAATGGATTAGAAAGATGGTCTACAACAAGGCTTAATGCTATTAATGCCTCCACCAGGACAACTGCCATAACTTATACAGCTGGTACACCTTCTAACACTACAATAGCTGGAGATCTTACTGTGACTGGAGTTATTAATGGTACATTATCAGGCTCTCAAACCATTACTCATAAGACTAAGTACATAGGAGCTATCACACCAGGATGTTTTATAGAATCAACAGGTTTAATATATCAAGAACCAACTAAGGAAGGAATTACAAGCATCTGGAATGAACCCACAGAAGAAGGACAAACAGGATATTATACTACTACTCAAGAATCATCATCATTATCACCATATGAAAATTGTATAAGTATTGTTAAACAAGCAACAGAGTATAACAATAATATTATTGGTGTATGTACTGAAATAATTAATGAAGAGTTTCTTAAGTTTGCAACTCATGGAGATGTTTTAATTAAATGTGTCTCTGCTACTTACACACTTGGAGATATATTAATTCCTACTACTGGAGGGTATGCCAAAAAAGCTAACAACATGGAAATCATAGATGCAATGACTCATATGATACCAAGATTAAAAGTTACTTCAGTTGAAACTGAAACCATAGATTCCGAAACTGTGTGTGCATTCATTTCTCTTTAAATCACTTTAATTTTAATTCACCTTTTAATTTTTTTATTTCTAATTAAACAATGAGTGAAGCATTTAACTGGATACCAGAAGTAAAAGCATCAAGAGGTAAGAAACCTGAAAATATGGATGAAAATAAATTAAAAGCATTGAAAGCATTGAAAGATCAGAGAGAAGTATTGAATGAGAAAATTATTGAATTAGGAGGTAAAAAAGTAAGTAAGAGAACATTAAAGAGAGATGCAGCAATGTCACATTTATTAAAACTTTCAGAAATGAATAAAGAACTTAAAAGAGTTGGATGGATGAATTCCAAAGAATCAGCATTAAAACAATTTGAACTTAACCCTAAAAAATATGACGATTGGAAAGTAAGAGCAGACAGGGATATTAGTGGTGATGGTATTAATGATGTTGTTATACTTAATAAACATGATGAGATTATTGGAGTTAATGGTAACACAATTACCAAATCTAAATACCCTGAGAGACAATTATATTATAGTGATTATGCACATCCAGCAGAAAGAAGGAGACAAATTGATGAGGATGGAAATGTAACAAATGAAGGTCAATATGTACCATTTGGAGTATATAAAGATAAAGAATATAATAATATTGTTGTTAATGATGGAATCCCAAGATACACAAATGAACATGCTAGTAAGGTAAAGAAATTAACACCATACAAAACATTTACAAATGTTATTATGGATAATTATTGGAATCACTTAAAGACACAAGGTATAATTAATGAAATACCAAAGCATTTAAGAATGAGATTATATGGATTAGTTAAAAAATATGTGTGGGAAGCTATTAAAGGACATGTTATAACTACTAAATTAAACATGAACATACCAGATAATAAAGATTCTCTTAAACTATTAGAGCATTCAAACAGTTTCAAGGAAGCATTAAATGAAGAATTAAGAGATATTTTAAGGACAAAACCAGTTGATATGTTTAATAATTTCAAGGATTTATATGCTAAAGCACTAGGAATTCTAAGAAATGGAAAATATAAGAAATTAAAACCAAGTGAATTAAAGGATCAATTAAGAATTGTGTATGATCATTTAATTAATGAATATGGATTAAATGAAGATGATTACCCATTTAATGATTCATATAATGATTTCTTAGCTGTTGGTTATGATAATGTAAATCAAGATGTATATTATGAATGGTTAAGTTCTTTCATTAATGAAAATAAACCAGATGAAGAAGAGTAAAAATAATTCAAACTGTGTTTGATTTTGTCAAATAAAATATTTTTCAACTTTGTTTAAAATTTGATTCTCTGAATCACTTTTAGATTGTATTTAATACTTTGTCTAAACAGATATGATAATCATCTTTCAAGGTGTTATATGCTGTGTTATACATTAATTTCATATCTCTACTCTTAATTTTAATATTCTCAATATCTAAATACATGGATTCTTTAATTTTACATACACATCCACCATTAATTTGAGGTGGTAAAACATTAATTGTTACTTGATCACATCCCAAGAATTTGGAAATAATTAATTGTAAATCATTAGTTGTAAATATAATTCTCTTAGTTTGATCAATAATATTTGCCAATAAAGCATAATCATTAACAGTTAACAAATTAATACATAACTTATTAAATAAGTCAATAAATTCAGGGTTAATACTAACTTTTTCAATTTCATTATATGGGTTAGGTTCTATAAATGTGGAATCTTTAGAGTCTGTGTTATTTATTGTTATATTATTGTTTACAACTGGGTTATTAGTTGTGTGGTTACCTAATGGAGATAAAGCACCTAGTGCTATACTGCTTACAGTTCTTGCAATACTCATTTTAATTGTAAATAAAAATATAATTTTAAATATTGTTAAATGGAAGAATTGCAAGTTGAGAAAGTAATAAGTAATTTACATGAAGCAAATGAAAAATTAGAAAGAAGTATTACAGATTCAGTTAATAGATGGATAGCAAATTATATTATTATACACGATTTACCAGAGGTAAATACACTTTCCAACAGAGTTGGAAACGATAATACTTATCCAAATGAAAAATATTGTATATCTATTGATTACACAAGAGATTTATTATATGATTTAATTAATTATTTCAAATATTTAGAAGATTAGTGAAATGGTAAATCTTTTCACTTAATAAAAAGGTAAGCATGCTCCATTTGGTTGAACTCTCATTTTTGTATGTACTCCACTTAATGCAGTTTTAAAGGTTTGTAATTTATAATAACCACTACCTTTACATTGCAAAGTTGTGTTAATACCTGTTACACTACCACCATTATTAACAATATTTAAATAATCTTGTTGAGTTATATTTTTATTTTGTTTCAAGCTTACACCTTTAGCTTTCAATTGTGGTTTATCTTCTTCATTATTTGACCATACAGTATAACACTTTGGACATAATGCCACCATATTATCACCACCTTTTTCCAAACAGTAACCTAAAAGTTTTTTCTCATTTAATTTTCTTTCTTTAATATCTTCAATTGATTCATCTGGTAAGAAATAATTTTTGTACTTATAATAAAATTCAGGATCCTTTAAACAGTATTCAAATCCTTGTGTATATGGTTTATCTGGGTTGCCACATACAGCCCAATACATGGAATCAGTATCTCCTTCTATGAAATGTATTTTCTCAGTGTCAACACATTTATAAATAAAATCATAAATGAATGTTAAATACCACACTTTAGCAACATCCAAAGTTGCAAAACCTACATGTAAAGGAGTCTCACACTTATAACTATCTGATTCAATATTTACCTGGTATAAGTCATCTGCAAGTTTTCTCTCTGATCTGAAATTCTCCATTTGGTGATTAGTAAGAGTTTGGTTTGCTGTACATAATTTTATTTTGTTATAATGTGATTCATTTAAAATATTATAGCCATAACTTCCATTTAATGAAATTTTCCTCATCATTTCAACACCTTTATTTTTATTTAACATGGCTTCAACTCTTTCTGACATAAGGGTTTTAGCAAAGCCATTAAATTGGTCATGACCTGTAAATATCATTACACTTTCTATATCTGTAATCTGAAAATCAAAGTGGTCAATTAAAAACCATAAGTAATAACAATAAAAGCAACTGAATTCAGTAATTTTACTCAAATTAGTCAATTTATATTCTTCCTGATCTGTCTTACTATTTATAGAAGTCATATAATCATACATAAATTTTCCAATAGTAGTTTTATTTGTTTTAATCTGTACATTTCTTATAATTGGTGGAAAATCAGCAATTTCATTTAATCTATGTTCTGGAATTGAACCTTTAACAACCGCAAAGAATATTTTACTTCTATCATTAATTATATCTAAACCTTGAGTACCTTGTATAATATCTGTGCAACTACCAGGCATTAAAAATCTGCCACATGGATTAAACTTATGTGGTTCTGAGGAATATGAGGATGGATATAAGCTATTAGCATCATAACCAAAACAGTGAGTAACTATATTATTAGTATCTCTATTCTGGAACTTCTTACCATCATAAAAGAATTTGTTAATCTTAGTTTCTCCTTTAATGTTAACTCTGTGTAATACATTGCTAAGTCCACCAGTAATATGCTTTCTTAAAGTATCATGAACATACTTATGTGATTTGTCAATTGTAAATGTTAAATTATTATAAATAGCATATCTTCTTAATTGAATCATCAATTTTCTTTCTTCTTTTTCTAGATTACTAATATAACAATTACAATATTCACAACATGGTTTACAGTTGTCTAAACTGTGACCTTTTGAGTTATCAATTCTGTCAAGAGTTGGTTTATGACTAGTGTTATTAAATTTACTCTGGCATATGTAACATTGAGTGTGGAATAAATTATATACAGTTTTATAATCATTAACAGTAATATTATCTGTGGTATCTCTGTTTTTAACTTCATCTTGCTTTTTATATGAAAATACTTTTCTTCTGTGATCATCTATGGTGTAAGTTAAAGTTGTGTCATTGTCAATTGGATAATTAGCATTGATATCAAAATTGTCATAACATGAAATATACATATTAGCACTAGCAAAAGCAGATAAAGACATATAATTTAATGTATCAATTCCAAATTTCTTATTATCATTAATGATAAAATCAATACTAGGTATCATAATTTGAGTATCCTGAATATTATATTTTTCTAAATATTGCCAATGATTCATTGTTTTCATATCTTCAAGGTAACCATTATACTTATCATCACTAATATTTGAATTTGTTAATGATGAATAGAAACATGTTTTAGGTAATGGAGTATTTGAGTTTAACACTGTTAGATACTCTTTTTTACCTGTATCAATCATTGACTCATATGGATAACAACCCTTTAAATTACTAATTCCACCAAAATTCTTTGCAAAGTCTTCCAAACTACCACCAGCAGTATAGTTTAATGCATCGACTAATTGAATATAATAATCCTTTGTTTCTCTCTTATATACATTAATAGCCTTATATTTAGTTGAACCTCCTATTATCTTTGCAATTCTGTATTCTTTATTATGTAAGTTGTTAAATAAAAAGTTATCATCAAATTTACCAGAATTATAACCAAATACCTTAACACAGTCATATACTTTCATTATCTTTTTATAATCAGGAATTGGTTTTAATTGTATTAAATGTCTGTGTTGTTCAATATTATATTCTTTAACAATCTTAGCTTGGTTAAATAATTCTTTCATGAATAAAGTAATAAAATCAGGTTGTCTAACATCATAATAGAAAGATTTTATTGTATCTGTTTTCACTGACATAGCAACAGATAGAGGATGTAACTTACTGATTAATATGGAGTTGTCAGTTATTTTATCATTTAATAACTCTTCATAAGTTTCAAAATCAAATGTAATATAACCTTGTATTGGTGTATATAGGTTATCACCTCTAATATTAATTAAGTCATGAGCTAATAAGTGTTTAAATAATGGTTGTCTATCTAATTGCTTTAAGAATGTTTTAGTTGCTGTTAATTTTACTTCTTTTTGTTTTTCTATTGTGCAAGTTTTCATATGCTTTTGCATTTCTCTAGTTGTATGTATTCTGTCTCTTGTCCTATTAGATAAACAGAAAGAATTACAATGTGGACAGAATATAATTCCAAGTGCTTTTTCTACATTATGAACATACATAACATGAGAAGTAGGCTTATTACTTTTATTTAAACCTGTATAGAATAAAACATTAATGAACCTATTATTCTTACTAGTAATAATATCTTCTTGATGTTGGAAAGTTTCATTTTCATAAATATATTTCCTTAAATTCACTTGATAATGATTTAAGAAATCATTTAATTCATGAATGTTAAAGCCTGGATAATTCTTAATAAAATTGGTTTTTGTTTCAGGTTGGTAATAATCATACATCATTTGTTTAACATTACTTAATAATACATTATCAATTTTTGGTTTAATATTGTTAATACCACAATAGAAACATACCCACCAACATAAATTATTTTCATTTGGATAAGTTACAATATATTTATTATTCTTAATTTCATTGGGTAATTCAATATCTCCCTGTATATGTTCTACTTTTAAGCAAGCAACAACCATATTAGTAATACAAATATACCTTGTTGAACTGTCTTCATGTAACTTTTCAAAAGTACTCCTTATTAAACTTTCAACATACTCAAGGTAATGTTCTAATGTTTCTGGTACTTGTGTAATTACTTGTGATTTCATTGATTTTTGTGTATAATCTTTATTAGCTCTTTGATGTGAATATTGGTATATGTTATTAACAAACTTCTCTACAGTGTGACCAAAAGCAATTTGTATTTTAAACATGTTATGAAATCTTAAATTTTCTTTAACAATCTTTTTAATATCTTGTTTAACTTGTTCTAAACTATAAACTCTCCTCCAATAATAATTTGTTGGTTCATTAATTGTCTTTAATTCATTTTCAAATTTAATTGGTTTCCTTAGTAATTTATCATGAGCTTTTAAGTCATGTGGTGGCGTTATCATTAAAGCTTTTTCATATTCATGCTCTTCAATTGGTGTTGTAGATTTAATATAACTTGGTGCTTCTATTTGGTATACATCTGGTATAAATTCTTCTCTTTCAGGTATATAATATATTTCTTCTTGTGGCTCTTCTTGCTTGTAACTAAAGTAATCAATAAATGATTGTTTTATTTTCTTTGGTTGGTTAATTTTAGGTATATATTCAGTATTTAATATTGTTTGTGCTCTGTCTTCAATTACTTTTATCCTATCTTTATTTAATTTATTTACTGGTAATTGTTTTGTTTTGTATGGTTTATTTAATAATTTCAAATTATTTTCAATTTCTAATTCTTGTATTTCAATAAATAAGTGATAATCATTATTGATTCTATCATTATTTGGATCAAAATATTCCTTTAAGGCTTCTCTCTTTAAATGATCTGGCTTATCTGTTGTTGTATATAATTTGTAAGCTTCTTCTAAATCATTAGTGTTAATAAATGGTATTAGATAATCATTTTCTCTTAGGAAATTATTTAATTTTATCTCATAATTCTTTAATGTATTAACATTATATGGAATATTTAGTATCTTAAATATTCTCTGGTACTCTTTTCTAGTCCTCATTTATGTAGAGATAAAAAATTAAATTTGAAAAATAAAATAGTGAGTTTTACCGGACTAGAGATAAAATAAAAATCATGAGTAATACTTATTGATGGTAGATAAAAAAATTACTTGGTTTGTGTTTTTCAGTTTTCACACTTTTACAAAATTGAAAACTCACGAGTTTCATTTTTAATCTGATTTTTTTTTGTCCCCCTCTGTGACAACTCTATACTAAATATTCTCTGGTACTCTTTTCTAGTCCTCATTTATGTAGAGATAAAAAATTAAATTTGAAAAATAAAAATCATGAGTAATACTTATTGATGGTAGATAAAAAAATTACTTGGTTTGTGTTTTTCAGTTTTCACACTTTTACAAAATTGAAAACTCACGAGTTTCATTTTTAATCTGATTTTTTTTGTCCCCCTCTGTGACAACTCTATACTACTTGAATATGGTAATGTGAACCAACCTGCTGGTAAGTACTGCAAGTTTGCTACTCATGGAGACTGCTTGATCAAGTGTGAGTCAGCAACTTACACTTGTGGAGATATCATTGTCCCATCCATTAATGGATATGGTAAGAAAGGTTCATCAACAGATGTGCTAAACTGTATGCTGTCAATGACACCTAGGCTTAAGGTCACTAGTGTTGATACTGATGAAATAGACCCTCAGTGTGTAGTTGGTTTCATCACAGTGTAAACATCTCAATCAAAAAATGACTCAGAAGACTCGTCCTCTTAAACCCTCTGAGATCTCAGAGAAGAAGATTCCTCAGTACGTTCATGATCTTTTTGTTCGGGAAGGTTTTCAGTGGTACTATGACTTGGAGGTTCATGGATATTATGCTTCCAAGGGTAATGACCTGATTGGATACACACCAAAGACAGGTCGTATCTGG
>Ga0209639_1002087_pt1 | contig 16915 bp, 10 predicted proteins | sample EPASupsiteHSE605_FD_187268 | JGI IMG/M metagenome (GOLD analysis project Ga0209639, IMG submission 187268) | Bioremediated contaminated groundwater from EPA Superfund site, New Mexico - Sample HSE6-05 (SPAdes) (version 2) | ecosystem: Environmental > Aquatic > Deep subsurface > Groundwater >...
TACCATCAATGCACCTTTCAAAATTCCCGGAAAGCCAATGGAATTATTTACCTGATTCGGGAAATCCCCTCGACCGGTAGCAACAATGTAGGCACCTGCTTCTTTGGCTGCATAGGGATAGATTTCAGGCACAGGGTTAGCACATGCAAATACAATCGATTTTTCAGCCATTGTTTGTATCCATTCCGGTTTAATAGTATCCGGACCCGGCGTTGATAAAGAGATCAGTACATCGGCATCTTTTATTGCTTCTTCCATCGTGTCAATACATGATGGATTGGTTTTCCCGCAAAGTTCCCATTTGCGATAAAAACGGGTATCTGCCTTAATATCGTTACGCTTTGCATGCAATCCACCCTTCGAATCGAAAAGAATCATTTTCTTCGGATCGCCTCCATCTGTAATAATCAATCGCGCAATAGTTGTATTAGAAGCCCCTGCTCCAAAAAGCACGATCTTTACATCACTCAACTTTTTGTTTACCAGTTTTAATGCATTTAACAGCCCTGCTAAAGTAACACAAGCTGTTCCCTGAGCATCATCATGCCATACCGGAATATCACAGGCTTCGCGTAAATCGTCCAAGACTTTAAAGCAGTTTGGCTGTGAAATATCTTCCAGATTTACTGCTCCAAAACTGTGCTGACACATCTTTACAAAATCAATAATTTTATCGGGATTGTTTTTCCCTGTTTCGTCTTTACTGTCGATACATAAAGCAACAGCATCCACACCTCCCAAATATTTCATCAGGAAAGCTTTTCCTTCCATCACACCTAATCCACCCGGAGGAGTACAATCACCATCTCCCAATACACGGGTTGAGTCACTTACAACTGCTACCAGATTTCCACGATTGCTCAGCTGAAATGAAGTATCATTGTTATCGCGAATAGCAGTCGATACCTTGGAAACACCCGGAGTGTACCAAACATTGAACCAGTTAAAACCTGGTACAGGAGCCTTAGGCAAAGTCTGAACCTTTCCACCATAAAAGCGATGTGCTTTTTCCGCCAGTGATTTTAAAAATAAAGTCTTGGCTTTGGCTATCTGTTCTTGAGTAAAATTATCCGGAAACGCCTGATTCAGGTTCTCCAGATTCAAATGTAATTCTTCCATAGTGGTGAAACGTAAATTTATTCAAAATAAAAGAATCTGGTTAAAAGCAAGTTGTCATTAAACAAAACCACCTTCTTCCCCAAGTTCAAAGATAGAATAAATCTGAACAAGTTATTCCTGTGATATTTAAAAAAAAATTTCATTAGCTTAATTTTTTAGTTACTTGATGCTTTTTATATGCTTTTAAATGCCTATGTTTGCCCAGATTTTCTTTATAACCCCACCAAAATATGAGATAAATCGGCTTTTTGATTTGATTTTGAAAAGCTTGCAATTGTTAATTTTTTATTAAATCATATATTATGACATTAGTTCAAGAACGCCTGACCAGAATGGATCAGATTGTTGAGGATTTAAAAAGTTATGGCCTCGATCAGGTGAAGGAAGTATATTACAACCTTTCTTACGAAGAACTTTTTGCCCACGAAACCAACCCCGAACTAGAAGGTTTTGAAAAAGGATTTATTACCAATACAGGTGCTGTTGCTGTTGACACCGGAATTTACACCGGACGTTCTCCAAAAGACAAGTACATTGTTGAAGAAAATGAATCAAAAGGTAACGTTTGGTGGGCCAATCCTATCCGTAAATCATCGGACAACAAACCCATTTCAGAAGCAGTTTGGAGCGACCTTTACGCTAATTCTGTAAAACAGCTCAACAATAAAAAACTGTATGTAATGGATGGATTTGCAGGAACAAATGAAGGTACCCGCCTGCGTATCAGAGTAATTACTGAAGTTGCATGGATGGCTCACTTTGTAAAGAATATGTTTATTCGCCCAACAGAAGAAGATCTAAAATGCTTTAAACCAGATTTTATTCTTCTCAACGCGTGTAAAACATCCAATCCAAAGTGGAAAGAGCACAATCTGAATAGCGAAGTTTATGCTGCTTTCAATATCAAGGAACATAAAGCGGTTGTAGGTGGAACCTGGTATGGTGGTGAAATCAAGAAAGGATTCTTCTCCATGATGAACTACTTTCTGCCACTGAAAGGCGTTGCATCTATGCACTGTTCGGCAAATGTAGGCAAAGATGGCGATACCGCTATTTTCTTCGGGCTTTCGGGAACTGGCAAAACAACCTTATCTGCCGATCCCAAACGCTTCCTGATTGGAGACGATGAACATGGATGGGATAATGAAGGTATTTTTAACTTCGAAGGTGGTTGTTACGCAAAATGTATAAACCTGAGTGCTGAAAAAGAACCAGATATTTTCAATGCAATCCGTCGTGATGCACTTTTAGAAAATGTTGTGTTTGATGAAAAAACAGGCGAAATCGATTATGACAGTACTGGTAAAACTGAAAACACCCGTGTTTCATATCCTATCTATCATATTCCCAATATTATAAAGCCCATTTCAAAAGCGGGCCATGCAAAAAAAATCATCTTTCTGACGGCCGATGCATTTGGTATTCTACCTCCAGTAAGTAAACTGACTCCAGACCAAACAAAATATCACTTTCTCAGCGGCTATACTGCTAAAGTTGCGGGTACTGAACGTGGTATCAAAGAACCCACTCCAACTTTCTCATCCTGTTTTGGAGCAGCCTTCCTGCTTTTACACCCAACAGTTTATGCAGAACAACTCATTAAAAAAATGGAAGAACATGGTTCTACAGCTTATCTGGTAAATACCGGATGGATTGAAGGTCCTTATGGTATTGGCCGTCGTATTGATATTCCATCAACTCGTGCAATTATTGATGCAATATTGGATGGTTCATTGGACAATGCTGAATATGAAGCATTACCTATATTCAACCTACAGGTTCCAAAATCGGTTCCGAATGTAAACAATCAGATTCTGAATCCACGTAATATATGGCAAAACCCAACAGATTGGGATAACGCAGCAAAAGAACTTGGATTGAAATTTATCAAAAACTTCGAAAACTTTACTGACAACGAAGAAGGTAAGCGACTCATTGCTGCCGGACCTCAATTATAATAAGATAACTTCACTAAAAAACCACTTCGAAAGAGGTGGTTTTTTTATATACTCCTGCTTAAAACGGTCTGTAAACAGCTCCTCCAATGTGATCAGAGAGTGATCCTGTTACACTTTTTAAACAATTAACCTCGCGAGATAACCTCAATACTCCCAGGAACGCAAAAATCAGGGCTTCCTTAAAATCCACAATATGCTTAACCGGAACAATAATTTTATTTCCAATCACTTCTTTCATTCTTAAAATCAAAAAGGTATTGTGAGCACCTCCTCCGGTTATGAATAATTTATGGTTATTTTGATGATCTACAACTTTTGAAACTTGGTTTACAATATGTTCAATATAGGTTCGTAAGATATCTTCATTACGTAGATTGTATCGCTCTATCAGTGGAAAAACTTCTTTTTCTACCCATTCACGCCCCAGTGATTTTGGAGATTTCTGTGAAAAATACTCAAGACGATCCAGTTCTTTAAGAAGTTTTTCCTGAACAAAACCTTTTGATGCAATATTTCCACCATCATCATAAGACACATCCAATCTACGGCTATAAAAATTCAGTACATAATTTACCGGACAAATATCAAATGCCAAACGTTTTCCATCCTCATCAAATGAAATATTGGCAAAACCACCTAGATTAAGACAATAAAAATATTCATGAAACAAAAGCTTGTCACCAATAGGAACTAAAGGGGCTCCCTGACCTTTCAAAGCAACATCCACACTGCGAAAATCACACACTACCGGCAATCCGGTTTCGGCTGCTATAGAAGCACCACTAGATATCTGAAAGGTTATCTTTTCTTCAGGCTGATGGTAAATGGTCTGGCCGTGAGATGCAATAAAATCAGCAGTTTGATTATTTTTGTATAGAAAATCTTTTACTGCCTTTCCATGGAATTCACCCAGGCGAATATGTAGTTTTACAAAATCAGAAGCCGACAAATATTGCGCTTCATTCAAACGAGAAACCAAAGTATCAGAATAATCAACTGTTTCCGCAAATTCAATACGATAATCCCAGCCATGGGACTTACGTTCAAAATAACATAAAGCTATATCCAGACCATCAAGCGAAGTTCCCGACATCAAACCAACCACCTTGTACGCATTCGTTTCTTGCATATTTATAAGGTTTCCAAAACTTTTTCAAGTTTAATTCCTCGTGATCCTTTCAAAAGAACAAGAGACTCGGAAATTTTATGATTCAATAACCATACTTTTGCTTCATCGGAGTTATAAAAAAGCTGAATAGAAGAAGATTTACATACCGATTTGAATACTGGCCCAATGAGTATGGCTTGTGCCAAATTCATTGTTTCGATCATCTCAATCACCTTTTGATGCTCTTCTTCGGAATATTCTCCAAGTTCAAGCATATCTCCCAAAATCACAACCTTATTGTTCGCACTCAAACTCTGGAAATTCTCTAATGCAACATTCATGCTACTTGGATTTGCATTGTAAGCGTCCATAATAATCTGATTATTTGCAGATTCAATCCATTGAGAGCGGTTATTCGATGGCTGATAATGTTCTATTGCCTCTTTGATAAGTTCATCAGCAACATTCAGGTATTTTCCAACAGTTACGGCAGCCATCACGTTGTCAAAATTATAATTTCCAACAAGTTTAGTCTGTAGAACCCATTCTTTGTTTTCCGATATATACGACAATCTCAGAAACGATGGACTGTCCAGTATTTTCCCTCTGAAATCGGCATTGATACGTTGTCCGTAAGTGACACGGCGCTGTAATCCTGATTTTAAAATCAATAGATTATTGTCAGAATTCACGAACACAACGCCATCTCTGCTTTTAATGCTTCGATACAATCCTGTTTTTGTTTCTACAATCCCTTCAAATGAACCAAATCCTTCCAGATGAGCTTTTCCGACATTGGTTATTATTCCCAAATTAGGCAAAGCTATTTCGCATAACTCGGCAATTTCATTCAGATGGTTTGCCCCCATTTCGATAATTGCAACCTGCGAATCAGCAGGCATTGAGAGTAGTGTAAGAGGAACTCCGATGTGATTATTGAAATTGCCCGATGTTGCATGAGTTTTATATTTCATTGCAACTACTTCTCTGACAAGCTCTTTTGTCGTAGTTTTTCCATTCGTTCCGGTAATCCCGATTACCGGAATTTTAAATTTTTTGCGCCATTCATTTGCAAGTTTCTGAAGTGTTTCCAAAACATCCGGAACAAGAAGTGTTTGGGAGTTTTTTACATATTTTGGATTATCAATAACAGCAACCTGTGCCCCATTTTCAAGAGCCTGTAATGCAAAAGTATTTCCATCAAAGCTTTCCCCTTTCAGCGCCAAAAATATACAGCCGGGTTTTATTTGGCGTGAATCAGTTATTACCGAATGGCCTTCGCCAATAAGTTTAAGCAGAAAATAAAGTGTTTCATTCATGATGTAAAAATAAAAAACCCCGTTTACACAGCAAACGGGGCGATAAGAAATATTTATCTTTTTACTTACCTGAGAAAGAAGATCCTACGCGAGTCATTGCACAACGGAATCCAATCCAGTCAGTAGGAGTATTTTGATCCATGAATCTGCGGTTACCTGGACTCATCCAGTAAGCCTGATCTTTCCAGGAACCACCTTTAATCACGCGAACACGGTCATCAATCATAGAAGTTTTCCCATATTCATACATCTGAACAGTTGTTGCCACGCTATCACCAGGAACTGCATTCCAGTCAGAAATATCAATCAATGAAGCATAATCACCATCCAGATAATTATTATTGTTTGCCTTACGATAGTTACGACGATTTGCAGTTTCTTCAACAGTTACATCACGATATTTAATACGACCTAAACTGTCTTTTTCAGCAATAAAACCATCAGAATCAGTTTCTTTTGTTTTGTAAACGTTACCGCGGAAAGGGTTCAAATCAGAAGCATCATTCACGGTTAACGGACGATAAATATCCTGAACCCATTCAGCAACGTTACCTGCCATATTATACAAGCCATAATCATTTGGCCAGTAAGCCAGTACAGGAGCTGTATATTGAGCTGCATCATTCAAGTTTCCGGCAACACCCATATAATCACCACGGCATCTTTTAAAGTTTGCCATAAAATCGCCATATGCATTTTTATCATCAGTACGAGTAATATGACCATTCCACGGATAGATACGACGTTCTATAACACGTTCATATATAGTATTTCCAATTAAGCCAAGAGAAGCATATTCCCATTCAGCTTCAGTCGGAAGACGGTATTTGGGTAAAAGAATTCCATCTTCCATTCTTACTTTACGTGTACCTGCACCTGATGGATTAAGGTCAGTAAGATCTTCACGAACTAAACCTTCATATTGTCCGGCAAGATAAGCTTCCGTATTGAAGTTATTTTCATTGGTTTGATCCGGGTCAACTTCAAGAACGCCCATATCAATAAGGATTCTTTCGTTTACGCGGTCGGTTCTCCATGCACAATAGTCGTTTGCCTGTTGCCAGGTAACGCCTACAACAGGATATTCGCGATAGGCCGGATGACGCAAATAGTTTTCAACCATAGGCTCATTGAATCCCAGAGGAGTACGCCAAACCATTTCGTCTGGTTGAGCTTTCTTTACATATTCAGGGTAGTCAGTTCCATAGATCCGTTGCATCCAGTATAAATATTCCAAATAGTCTAAGTTACGTACTTCGGTTTCATCTATATAAAAAGAAGAAACAGTAACGCGACGAGGAACATTGTTCCATTCATACATTACGTCTTGTTCAGTACGTCCCATTACAAATGTACCTCCTTCTATAAAAACTAAACCAGGACCTGTTTCCTGTTCTTCAAAAGGAGCTACTTCAAAACCACCCCACTCAGGATCATTGTAATTCCATCCGGTAGTAGAAGATTGTTCGGCCTTTTTACAGGAGAACAAAGCCAGTGCCATCATCGCGATAGCTAAACCATTGGTTATTCTTCCTAATTTTACCATATTATATACTGATATTTGAGTTTGCAAAAGTATTAAGTATTATTAAAACGCAGGACAATTGATTGTTCGTATACGTTTCTTCTTTGGAGGACATGGAAACTGCATGGTAAATGAAATTTCATGTGCACCTCCGGTAATATTTGTAAGCTTCGATACAGTTAAATCGTAACTGTAACCCACTTTATAAGAGTTATATTGTAATCCGAATAAGAAAATCAACGCATCAGAATTTTCAAAGTTTTGGCGATACCATACACCTCCTACAAACGGATATTTGGTAACATAAAACCCATAATTTAACTGATGAAAATTCTGTTGTTGCTGATAAAGGATATTTGGAGAGAAAACAGCATCTTCTTTTGCACGAACCCGGCGGTGTTTTCTCTGTAAATCGATCACTGCTCCGGCATGAGCCGTAAGTTTTATCGGAAGTTTACTGATACTTACAAAACCTTCGTCAGGCTGGGTTAAGTGATGAACCGCAACTCCAGCATAAAAGTTTTCGCTATACCCAATAACTCCTGTTGAAAAGTCAACATAGTTTTTATTGTCTTTTGCAGGACGAATATCATTTGTATTTCTGACAAAACCGAATTTAGGATCAATCTGATCTCCAAATGTGAGCTTATCCCAGTTAATTCCACGGTTTACAAAAGTAGCCTGTAATGCAGCTTTGATAGAAAATTCACGACTAACTTCCAAACGATAAGAATAAATACCACTAAATGAATTTGTTGCAAAAATACCTTCTCCTTGCCTGTCAGAAGTGGCTAAAATACCAATTCCTCCACCCAGCTTGTCGAAATGCTGATCATAGGATGCATTGTAGGTAACAAATGCACCTGAAATGCTCGGCCATTGGTTTCGATAGTTTAAAACCATGCGTGGACAAATGACTGATCCTGCGAAAGCCGGGTTGAGATAAAGCGGATTCGCGTAAAATTGTGAAAATTCAGGGTCCTGCGAATAGCCGGTCTGAATTGCGGAAACAACTACTATTAAAGTAATTATCAATCGTTTAACAATACTGGTAGGCGTTGAGGCCATATGCTGCATTTTTGGTTCACAATATTACAAAAAAAGATAACTTGTAAAGAAATATTTAACATCCATTAAACAAAATCTTTACGTCCCTGTTAAGTGAAGTCGGACTTATCCGGAAACAGTACAAGTTTATACGTAAACGGCAGAAAAAAGTTACCCTTTGCGCATTTCAGAAAACAAAAATAATACACTTTTGCAATAAATTAAGCATCCGTAAGTTTTAATGTAACAAAAAAACGCAAATTCATTTTTACCATGAGTAATAGGGGTTCATTTGTATTACTTTTATTTTTGTTTTTGTCAATATTTATTTGTAAATTATCTTATACACAAATAATTCCGGTTGAACATACACTTAATTGGGAGTTAAAAAAAGGTATTGCAGATCAAAGTAATGTATATCTGACATTTACAAACTCATCATATTGCGAAAAAAGTGAAATTATCCCTGTATTTACCCAGAAAGTAGCCCTCGACAATTTTGACAGTAAAACAAAGGCTACAATGGTGAATCCTGTTTGGGAAAAATTAAGTGATGAGGAAATGTCTGCAATTTCGTCCTGTAAGCATCTCATACCAAATATAATTGAAATAGAATCAAATACATTTAATGAAGGAGGTAAACCTTTTGCAATTCTTTCTTTTATTCCTCTTCGCAAAAATCCAGATGATAATTCAATTGAAAAGCTCATACGCTTTGAAATCATCATTGAATCATATGCTGCAAATTCATCATTAAAAAATGGAATAAAAACATTTTCAAATAATTCCATTTTAAAATCTGGGAACTTTTATAAGTTTGGAATTACACAAACCGGGATCTATAAAATAGGGTATAACGATTTAGTTTCACTAGGAATTAGTCCTGCGAACATTAATCCTCAAAATATTGCTGTATTTGGATATGGAAATGGGATGTTGCCTTTAAACAACAATGCATCCATCCCCGACGATTTACCTGAAAATGCAATTTTTGTATCGGGAGAAGCAGATGGGAAATTTGATCAAGGCGATTACATATTGTTTTATGCTCAAGGGCCTGTAAATTGGGTATATAATAATCAATCCAAGCAATTTCAACATCAGGGACACGCTTACAGCGACCAGTCTTATTATTTCATTACTGCTGATGCAGGAATCGGAACAAAAAAAAGAGTGCAAACAGCAAGTTTAACAACTCAGACTCCAACTGACAGTGTTAGTCATTTTAATGATTACGCAGTTCATGAGCGTGATTTATCAAACCTGATTAAGTCAGGCATCTGCTGGTTTGGTGAAAAATTCGATCAAATTACGTCAACCTATTCCTTTGGATTTAACTTTCCAAATATCATCGCCGACTCTATTCAAACTGCAAAATATCAGGTATTGGCACGCAGTACATCCCTCTCTTCATTCGATGTGACGCTTCCCAATAAATCTCAAAATTTCCTTGTCAACAACATTTCCGGATCATATACAGATTATTACGCACAATATTCGACGGCAATAATCCCCTTTCAAACTTCGAATGGAGCTTTTTCCACATCTTTAAAATACAACCTGCCCTACTCAAGTGCGCTCGGATGGTTGGATTTTATTGAAATGAATGTATTTCGAAAACTTACGATGAGTGGAGGACAAATGTCATTCAGGACCACTTCAACCATAAAATCCGGCTCAGTTACACTATTTAAGATTGACAATGCATCTTCTTCCTTACAAGTATGGAATGTAAATGATGCCCAAAATCCCGTTCTTATACAGGGTAATTTATCAGGCAATTTATTTAAATTTCCGTATCCAACATCTGAATTACAAGAATTTACAGCTTTTAATGGCAACTCCTATTACTCGATTTCTCCAATTGGCAAAATTGAAAATCAAAATTTACATGCCTTACAGTTTATTGATTATATCATAGTTACTCACCCTAAATTTATCGAACAAGCCAACAGGTTAGCTCAGCTTCACCGCGAGCGATCGGGATTAACTGTCGAAGTTGTTATTACAAATCAGGTTTACAATGAATTTTCGTCGGGAGCACAGGATCCAATTGCCATTCGAAGACTTATGAAAATGCTTTACGACAAGGCTATTGCTGTAAATAGTCCATTAAAACCCCGGTATCTCTGTCTGTTTGGAGATGGCTCTTATGACAATAAAAACAGATTAGCAAACAATACAAACTATATCGTAACATATCAGTCGCAACAATCCCTAAATGTAGGATATTCGTATGCGTCGGATGATATTTTTGGTTTTCTTGACAACAATGAATCATCTACTGGATTGTTAGACATCGGAATAGGCAGAATACCTGTAACCACATTAACAGAGGCGAAAGAGATGGTTGATAAAATTGATCGTTATACTAGTCCTAAAAATCTGGTTACAAATAGTTTTTCCAATGAAATTTCCAATTTTGCAGACTGGAGGAATACCGTAACTTTTGTCTCAGATGATGCTGACAACGGAGATAGCTTCTTTTTTGATGATTCTGAAAAGTTCAGTACCTACCTGAAAAATTATAAACGAAATTTTAATGTTGACAAAATTTATATGGACGCTTATGCCCAACAGTCAACACCGGGAGGCCAACGTTATCCAGATGTAAATGAAGCAATTGACAAGCGGGTTAATAAAGGATCTCTTCTATTAAACTATCAGGGACATGGAGGAGAATTAGGCTGGGCTCATGAACGCGTTCTTGACATCGGATCCATTCAAAAATGGAATAATCGTAATAATATGGTTATCATGATGACTGCTACCTGTGAGTTCACCCGTTACGATGATCCTGGCTTTGTTTCTGCTGGAGAAAATTGCTATATAAATCCGACAGGAGGAGCAGTGGCTCTATTAACAACTTCACGATTAGCGTGGTCTGGAACAAACTCCAATTTGAACACAAAATTCATTTACAACTTCTTTACCAAAGAAAATGGAAGAAGTCTCACTCTCGGTGAAGTTTTTGCACGTTCAAAAAATGATCTTGGAGCAATTGAAGATCCAACAGTAAAAAACTTTATTTTGATTGGAGATCCTGCTCTACCTATCGCATTTCCTAAATATAATGTCAATACAACTTATATCAACGGAATACCAGCTTATGGTCTCCTCGACACAGCCCAATCATTAACAAAAGTTACAATTCAGGGAGAAATAACGGATAGCTTATCCAACAGGATTACTGGGTTTAACGGGTTTGTATTCCCAACGGTGTTCGACAAGGTTTCACAGGAAAAAACACTGAATAACGATGGAATGGGAGTCCGTAATTTTGAACTTCAAAAAAATATTTTATACAAAGGAAAAGCTGAAGTTAAAAATGGAACTTTCTCTTTTTCATTTATCGTTCCCAAGGATATTGCGTACAATTATGGCTTTGGAAAAATCAGCTATTATGCATGTAGTGACTCCACCGATGCCTCCGGAGTTTATGATTTACTTACGATTGGAGGCTCTAATCCAAGTGTTTCTCAGGATACAAAAGCTCCTTCTATTAAGCTCTACATGAACGATACTAACTTTGTTTCAGGAGGAATTACCAATGAAAACCCTATTCTGCTGGCATACGTTTATGATTCAAGTGGAATAAATACCGTTGGAAATGGTATTGGGCATGACATTATGGGAACTCTGGACAATAACTATGACGAAGCCTTCCCTCTGAATGACTATTATCAGGCATTTGCAAACAGCTACCAGCAAGGAATTGTAAACTATCAGATGTCAAACCTCGAATCCGGGACTCACACGATAAAGGTAAAAGTTTGGGATGTTTACAATAACTCAGCATTTGCAACAATCACCTTTATTGTAAAACCTAAAGACGAAACTGTAATCGATAACGTAAACAATTACCCAAATCCGTTTTCTGATTACACCTACTTTGCATTTGAGCATAATCAGCCTGACAAAATTTCTGAAACAAACATCTATGTTTACACTCTTTTTGGAAGTCTGGTAAAAACGATTTACATCCCCGGATCTCAAACAGGATTCCGCTCAGAACCGTATCTATGGGATGGGAAAAGCGACTCAGGTTCAAAATTATCAGCAGGTTTATACATCTATAAGATTCAATGTAAACTTACTGATGGAAGCAGTAATGAAAAAAGTGGTAAGCTTATAATTTCGCAATAGAGAAATATAGTTTTAATAAAACCGTTATATTTGCAATTCTATTCTTCACTGTAAGAATTATTTTATAAACTGAAAATCAGTCGAATGAGAACAACCGGAAATAAAGCAACGTATATACTACTTGCAATCTGTACATTATCAATCATTTCAGGAACCAGTCAGGCGCAAAGTCTAAAAGATAAATTACTTGGACAAAAAACCGGGCGCGTAATTACTACTGCAGTACCATTCTTATTAATTGCACCAGATGCCCGCTCGGGCGCGATGGGTGATGCTGGTGTTGCATCAACTCCTGATGCACATTCCATGCACTGGAACCCTGCAAAAATTCCTTTTGCAGAAAAGAAAATGTCAATTTCTATTTCTTATAGCCCTTGGTTAAGAAACCTTGTAGATGATATTAATCTTGCTTATTTATCAGGATATTATAAAATCGATAAATTAAGTGCAATTGGAGCTTCTCTCCTCTATTTTTCATTAGGTGATATTAATTTTACTGATAATAACGGTAATTCTAACGGAACATACCGCCCCAGTGAATTTGCTTTTGACTTAGCTTATTCGCGTAAGCTTTCCGAAAAATTTTCAGGAGCTATTTCTGGTCGTTATATTAATTCAAATCTCACTCAGGGACAAAGTGTTGGAGGTCAGAACTCACACGCAGGCCAATCAGTTGCTACAGATATTTCTTTCTATTATAAAACCCCTATTAAAATGAAGCACAGCCTTAAAAGCGATTTAGCTTTTGGTTTGAATATCTCAAATATCGGGGCAAAAATATCTTATACAGAAACTACAAAACGTGACTTTTTACCAGCGAATCTACGCATTGGTGGTTCATATACACTTGAACTCGATAAGTACAATAAATTATCGTTCCTACTTGATGTAAATAAACTTCTTGTACCAACTCCCCCGATTTATGACACTGTTATTGATCCGGCAACAGGTGATTATAAGATTCTTGCAGGAAAAGATCCCAACGTAGGAATCGTTTCCGGAATATTCCAGTCATTTGGAGATGCTCCAGGTGGTTTTGAAGAAGAACTACGTGAATTCACATACGGCGTGGGCGTTGAGTATTGGTATGATAATCAATTTGCTATTCGTGGTGGATATTTCTATGAAAATAAATACAAAGGAGGACGTCAATTCTTTACGTTAGGTGCTGGATTAAAATACAATGTATTTGGTCTTGATTTAGCATATCTGATTCCAACAGAACAGCAACATCCCTTACAAAACACATTACGCTTTACATTGACCTTTGACTTTGACGCATTCCAGGATCAAAACAAAGATGTCAAATAAGATAAATTTCCCATACCGGATTGGTTTCGGACTAGATGTACACCGCCTTGAAGAAGGACTTCCCTTCTGGCTTGGCGGTGTTCAGGTTTTACACCACAAAGGTGCGGTTGGACATTCTGACGCAGATGTTTTGGTTCATGCAATTTGTGATGCAATGCTGGGAGCTGCAAACCTTCGTGATATTGGATATCATTTTTCGGATCAAGACCCTGAATTCAAAGGAATTGATAGTAAAATTCTCTTAAAAAGAACCTTATTTATTATTCGTGAAGCTGGTTACGGTATTGCAAATATAGACTCAACGATCAGCCTTCAAAAACCTAAAATTGCTCCTTACATCACTCAAATGAAAGAGGCATTGTCCACCGTATTAGATATAGATATTAACAATCTTTCAATCAAAGCAACAACTACCGAAAAACTTGGCTATGAAGGTCGTGAAGAAGGAGTTACAGCTCATGCCGTAGTAATGCTTTACCGTTTGGATGATTTTTCCCGATAAGTAAGCTTAAGTTCTTTCCGTGCAAAATGGATTACAGCTTTATATTTTTTCAACACATCGCTTCCTAATACACCGTCAATCTGATTTAAACCAAGCATTTCATACGACTCATTTACGTGTTGCATGTTTAAGGCAACTGCGGTGTAGTTTTCCAGAATAATATCTCCAAGCTGAAACTCTTCTAAAAGCAACCCCTGACTTTCCATACTGTTTGTACCCAATCCGGTTGACAACTCTTCATTTGGAATAAATTCTGATTCCGGTAATAAAATTTGCATTTTTGAAAGATCAAAAACTGTCCGGGATGCCCCTGTATCCAAAAGCAGATTTACTTCTTTTCCATTAATCTTTCCTTCCACAAATAAATGAAATCCCTGATCCTGAACAGATTCAAGCAAAATCGGAATTTTCGTTATCATTCTAAGTCTATTTAATAAATAAAACTGCTTCCACCTAAAAATTCACGAAGAATTGAAGTTGGCGGAATTTCACAATCAGAAATTGGCTGAAAAAACGAAAGGAATTTCAATAACCGGACAGATTCAGCAAATTCAGGTTGATTTTCTGTAACTGCTTTAATGATTGGATCAGCCGTGGTTTTTAAAACGCCTAATTCGTAAAGTAATGCTGAATTAAACATTACATCCGCATTTTCTTGGTATGGAAAAATGTTTTTTTCTTCGCCTCTGCGTACGCTATCCCAACGACGTAATGTATCCAATGCTGAGTATCCGCGATAGCGATAATCACGTACAATTCTTCGAATCAAACGATTATCTGTACTTGGAATAGGATTATGTGCATCAATAGAAATCTGAGTGAGTGCCGAAACAAAAATCTTAAATTTCAATTCATCCGGAATAATTGGGGTAAGTTTAGGATTCAGACCATGAATTCCTTCTATTACAAGAATTGTATTTTTATGCATCTGAAGTTTTGTTCCATTGTATGTTTTCTTTCCTTCAACAAAATCAAACACAGGAACCTCTACTTCTTTCCCATTCAAAAGTTGGAGTAAATGCTCATTAAATAATTCAACATCAATCGCTTCAAGGCATTCAAAATCATAATCACCGTTTTCATCACGCGGTGTTAATTGTCTGTCAACAAAATAGTTATCAAGTGAAATTTGCATAGGTTTCAATCCTAAAACCTGTAACTGAACCGAAAGACGTTTACTAAAAGTGGTTTTCCCCGAAGAAGAAGGTCCACTTATGAGTACTAATTTAACATTATGTTCTTGTTTCGTAATTTTATCAGCAATATGCGCTATTTTTTTTTCATGCAGGGCTTCCGAAATTTTAATCAACTCTGTAGTCTTCTTTTGATTAATGGACATATTCAGATACCCGACATAAGGTACTTCCAGAATATTGATCCAGTTTTTATGTTCTCTGAAAATCTTAAAAAGCTTGTGTTGAATAATTAAATCTTCGAGTTCTTCAGGATTTGATCGTTTTGGAACCTGAATCAATAAACCGTTGTAATACTTTACAACATTGAACAAGTTTATGTATGCTGTAGATGGAACCAGATAGCCGTAAAAGTAATTCACATTACCATCCATCCGGTAAATAGAAGTATAAACCTTACTTCTGGTTTTAAAAAGCAACTGTTTTTCTTCATGTCCATGCTGGCCATATAGTTCTACAGCCTCCTCAGTAGGCATTTCTTCTCTTTCAAATGGCAAATCCATCTGAATGATTTCTTTCATTCGTGCTTTAATATCGGCAATCAGTTCTTCTGATAATTCATCACCCAGATTGTCAATTTCAGCATACCAGCCTTTTGAAACAGAATGTTCAATTCGCAATTTAGCCTGTGGATATAAATCCTTAATAGTTTTATAGAGTATAAAAGCCAGAGAGCGATGATACATTCTGCTACCTGAAGGATGTGTATAATCAATAAACTGAATTGTTTTGGGCTTAAAAATCCTGTAATTCAATTCTCTAAGTTTATTGTTTACCAATGCTCCCAATACTGGATATTTCAAAGTAATGCCCTGGTCATCTGCAATTTCCTTTAAACTAACTCCTAAGGGATAATATTTACGTTGTCCGCCGTAATTCTGGCAAATAATTTCTATCGTAGGAATTTGAGGCTGTATCATGGTGATGCGTTTTTTTCAAATATATATCATTTTTTCAAATCTAAAATGGGTTTAAGATATTGTGCGGTATAACTTGATTTTACATCGATTATCTCTTCAGGAGTTCCTTCAGCGACAATCATTCCACCGCGTTCACCTCCTTCAGGACCAATATCCACAATATGATCCGCAATTTTAATCACATCCATATTATGTTCAATCACAATAACTGTATTTCCTTTATCAACTAATTTATCAAGTACTTCCATCAACACCCTTACATCTTCGAAATGCAGGCCTGTGGTAGGCTCATCCAGAATATACAAGGTTTTTCCGGTATCTTTTTTAGAAAGTTCTGTGGCTAATTTTACTCGTTGCGCTTCGCCACCAGAAAGAGTGGTTGACTGTTGTCCAAGCGTAATATAGCCGAGTCCTACTTCATGCAAAGTTTTAATTTTCTGCATTATTGATGGTATATGCTCAAAAAATTCCATCGCCTGATCGATGTTCATATTCAGCACATCGTTAATAGATTTCCCCTTATATCGGACTTCAAGTGTTTCACGATTATACCGTTTTCCATTGCAGGTTTCACAAGGGACATATACATCGGGAAGAAAATTCATTTCAATTACGCGTAACCCAGCGCCTCCACAAGTTTCGCAACGACCACCTTTTACATTAAAAGAAAATCTCCCAGGCTGGTAGCCTCTGATTTTTGCATCAGGTAAAGATGCGTAAAGTTTACGAATATCGTCAAATACGCCTACATATGTAGCCGGATTTGA
>Ga0209639_1002090_pt1 | contig 16898 bp, 18 predicted proteins | sample EPASupsiteHSE605_FD_187268 | JGI IMG/M metagenome (GOLD analysis project Ga0209639, IMG submission 187268) | Bioremediated contaminated groundwater from EPA Superfund site, New Mexico - Sample HSE6-05 (SPAdes) (version 2) | ecosystem: Environmental > Aquatic > Deep subsurface > Groundwater >...
GGTATTTTGTCAAGAGTAATTGAATCCATGTTTTATCAGTCCAGTATTGGAATCCTCAATATTCCTGCAACAGTTCCAGGATAGCCCGTGAGCCAGCCTTTGATATTCCCAGAATCACCAAAATCCTCAAAATATTCTTTGACTCGGTTCCACATTCCAGCGGGAACATCCATATTCAGTTTGTAGTATCCCGTGCCGCTAAGCAAGCTCGTACCTTCAAGCACGAGAGCCAGATTTTTGCCCAGGAGAACGGATTCAAACTTCTCTGCTACGGTGTCCGGCAATTCAAGGTAAGGATGCCCGAGTTCAAGCGCTTCCACATTTACGGCTTTCCGTCCATAGATAATCTCGATGTGGTCAGCTACAATTTCCTTGTCACCTTGCAGAATCCGGAGCTTTCCATCTTCAACGTAATAGTACCGCTTGGGATCCTGTATACCGTCAACAAAAACCGCATCCTTTGCAAGTGCTTTGAGCTTTCTTTTCTCTTTCCTGGCTTCCATAACTTCAGCAGGCATTTCGAACTCTTCAGGCGTGTCTATGGCTGGATAAAAGTAATCAAGCTTGAGCGCCTCGATATTGATAATATACTTGCCTTCCTTGTCTGGTTTTAGCTCTTCATCTTTGAGTACAAGATCTTTTGCAGCCGTGAACATGTGGAAAGTTTCGTCGTCGAGTGCCATCACAGGAACGGACATCCAGTTGTTAGTCCCCGTGAATTTGTAAATAGGTATATAGAAAAGTGCGTTTGAGTCCATGTACCCGGATCTGTTAGCCTGCTGGATTGCATCTTCCGGAGGTCGTCTTTTAGCTGCAATGGATTTAAATCCCATTCGAAGGCCTCCGGGGGTTGAGCTTCATCGAAATAGGATTCCGTTGCCCTGTCATTATCTCTTCGAGAATATGACCAATGTTTTCATGGTTGTCTTCAGCCGTTTTTTTAAGTCTCCACCAGGTTGATGGAGTTGTACGAATATGTTTTGTAAATGATTCCATAAGATTTATCCATAAATTATTATATATGTTAACACGGCTAACATATATAAATCTTGTTAACAAAATAAAAACCAAAGAATAGACGACTTATAATTTTTCGGGCAAATAAAAGTGAATACGGGATTTAGAAAGTATTTCTGCTTTTTCAGCATTGGAAAGCTTTGTTGCATCCTTCCCACCGATTTTAACAACTGTGTTTAAATCAATCTCTTTGCCTTCCCTGCGTTTGCTATCGTAGATTGCCACAATAGCTGTAGGGTGTTCTTGCCTTATCGCTCCTCTGAGTTCAGCAATCTCTTGTTTTAGCCTCTGAATTGTCATTATGGAGCCCCCATATCCTCTACAAATAACGTCACTATATGCGTGTGTGGATGTGCAACCGCATAGGACCTAACATCTTCTTCGTTTTCTCCTGCATCAGTGAGGCCATTTTCCCGGAAAATAAATATTCTGTTTTGTGGCTCACATTGTCGAATAATTGAGTTTTTAAGCTCTGATATTTCCTTCCTTAATCCCTGCAGGCTCATTTAATCCCCCTCTATAATTTTGCGGACCACCCGGTTAATGTCTCGCTGATGGATCCACACCCACAACTTGATATTAGAAATAGAAAGGACATTTCCAGTATGGCTATATTCCGCGGACCATATCCCTTTATACTCCCCGGTTGGTGTGTATTTCAATGTAATAAGTTGACCAGGAACAGCAACCGAGTCTACGAATTCAAAACAGTTCATTATTTTAACGGTTTCTACAAAACGATATTCTCCGGCTATATCGTCTACAAGTTTGATTATCTCACGGGCTCTATCGGATACAATCATTTTATGTTCTATCTGTTTATTTTCTGCAGGTAAACGAGTAATTGTTTCTCTTTCTTTGTCAAATTCTAGTATAGCCCCTTCTTTTTCCCACTCACTTATTAAATATTTTCTAAACTCTTCGCCTAACTCCGGTTTATTATGCAAATGATATAGCTGTTGATCTTGCATGAAAAGCCTTTCTGCTTCGTGGTATACATCAATATCTTCAAAACCACATAGATCGGCTAGAGGCTGACACATTTCTTTTAAAAGTGTAGAGCGAGGGACTTTATGTAAAAAATGGATATCATACTTCTGAATCTCTTCCTTTACTTTTTGATATTCACCTGCAAGATAAAAAGGCAATAACGGAAACTTCCCTTCTTGAACCCTAAACGCATCTATCCAAGAGATGTTCGGCTCATAGTATATTTCATCTATCATGATATTTTGAAAGTTGTTCCAAATATAAACAACCGGGCGCTTTCCCTCGGATACTCTTTCTTTGTTGATGTCTTCCCAAAAATGCATTTTCCGCAAAATCGGGTCATCGTCAAAAGACGCATTCTTTTTTAGTTGCTCAAGTTCCTTTCTTATACTCGCGGTTGACATTTCAAGACCTCTTTCAGCTCATCAAGTTCGGTTCTGATGGTATCTATCTCTACGTCCTTTATTATAGCATTTTGGGCTTGCAAAGCTTGAATCAAGGCTCTGATATAGCCTAGCTTTATGCTGTCGCCTTCCTGAGGTCTAAAGCGCTTCACGTTGATTCTTTTCTGCAAGGTCTCGATTAGTTCAGAGTTGACTTTAAGAAGCGATTCACGCGAGGAAAAATTTAGAGAAAGATCAGGGTTATTGATAGTGGTTTTCATATTTTCTCTTTATAAACAAGTGGATATTATATGACAGTATATATAATTACAAATAATATAAAGTTATTCTTATAGTTTGCGGAAATAAAAAATCAAAAAAAGTCAATTTTTACAAGGTAAAAATTCAAAAAAATCGTGATCAACAGAGAGATTGACTGGAATCAACTTGATCCTATTTTTCCGGAATATTCCAGTTTTTAGTATAAAATCTCGTTTGAAATCACTATTAATAGACAAAAACGGTTTTGAATGCCAGAAGAGAGAAATACACATCTAAAAAAGAGGGAAATAATTAAAGAAACTTATCAGGACCTCCTGCAGCATTGATGAAATCAACCATGTTTTTAAATCTCTCTTTAACTTCGTTCAGTCGTTCCTGAAAGTTTGAAGCATTAACAACTATTTTTCTATGCTTTCGCGTTTGTTTTACTAACCGGTCGTCTAAGCTATCTAGTGCTTCTATAGCGACTCTTAAAGCAGATATTGCATCTTTTGTTTTTCCTTTTGTATAAGCATCATTAACAAGCTTTAGAGTTAAATCAATAACTTTGATCCTTCCAGGAATCGTATTAATTTCGCTTTCATTAATTTCATCAGTCACTATATCACCTGTTAGTTTATAAACTGAACAATTGAGAAAAAGAAAGGAGAAAGGAAGGTTTGTTTACTTCCATCCTCGAGAACTTAGCCTTTCAGCATTGTCCAGTACAGCCTGTAATCCGTAATCTTGCTTGTAACCAGGGTACTTTTTGTTGAACTCCCCAATGAACACAGGGATACTTTCAACGATTAGATTGTACTGTGATTTAGCAAAATTTTTTAAGTCAGTCCTCATTAACTCACAGCCTGAAAGATATTTTTTACTGTTTTCTTCTTCATTTTGCTCAAAACCTAGCGTTTTTTGCTCTAGGACAGGCACAAAATCAAATGAATCGTTTGAACCTGTCCTATCATACCCGCTATCGAAAAATACCCCGATAGGACAGGCTCCGGGGTTATTTGTTAGTGGGTTTTTTTCATATTCACGATTTCCACCTTTTGAATCAGCATCTACTGTACTAAAAACACAAGAATGACAATAAGGTTTTTTGTTTAGACAAGTTTGAGGAAGGGGTAAAGCCTGTCCAGCCTGTCCTAATTGTGTTTTTTCACTATCATGCGGCGTTAAAAAATTAGGACAGGCTTGGTCGTCTTTTTTCCAATTGAGCCTGTCCTGGGCTTCTTGAATGATTTCTAGATTTGACCAATATGTAACTTTTTTGCTACAGTTTTGTCCGGGAACATTCTCTCTGAAGTTTTCAAACCCTAATTTTTTAAGTTCCTTTCCCCATTGATTATAAGCTGTGATTTTCTTTTTGTTGACTTCTGCCCATGAAACGTAAGTGCTGTAAAGAACTATTGCGTCTATATCGTCTTGGCTCCCTGTCGTGCACTCATCCATGAAAGCAGCTATCGGGTTACTATTAAATTCATACTCTTTCTGTGTGTCTTCAGTTGATTTATCATTTGAAAACTTTCCATTTTCTTTAAGTCTCTTCAATCCCTGAAGCGCTAGGTTCAGAAAGCCTGATAGTTCTTCTGGATCTTGTAGTTTTTTAATTAATTCCTTGTCATCGTTTTTGCCTTCAAAATTGTTAGGGAATTGGGTTAAGTGCCACCTGCGATAATAGGCTTTATCCTTCTTGCCCTCTGGTAATATATTTGCAGAGAACACAAGCTTAGCGGTATTCCGAAAAACAAAAGAGTCCTGATATTTGTTTTCACCATCTATGAGGTCAAGCCCGCTTGTAAGCTTTTTAAAAACCTCTGATTTGTGCATTTTAGTGTCAGGAATATCACCGCAAATATTAACCAGCTTCCCGTATAATTTCGCGGTCCTGTATTTATCAAATTCAAGTTTTTGCAGGCTTTCAGCTGAAGTATTTTCCTTACCGACTAAGGATTCTAACAATGCAAGAAAAACGCTTTTACCGTTTGAGCCTACCCCGTAGAGCATGAAAGCTTTTTGAAAAGAGCAATCTGTTGTTAAACAATATCCAGCTATTTCACATAATAAATCAATGTCAGGTTCCGCTACTACATCTTTTAGAAACTTGTTTATCTGTGGGCATTCTGCAGCTTCGTGATAATAAACCGGACTCTGACGGATAGATTTGATTTTTGGGTTATGGGGTTCTAGCTTCCATGTATCCAGATTGAAAAGTCCGTTTCTTAGGTTAATGTAATTTCCCTGATCTTCTTCTATGGTTTCCCTTGTAATGTGCGTGTAGGCCCGGATGTATGCCAATACTTCATTAACGTATTTTGTTGTAGCTTTCGGAATATGCCTTAAAGGGAATCCCTGGTTTATTCGATTCCAATATTCTTCATAAATTTCATTGTGTGAATTTCTAATTTCAGTGTCTAGGATTGCATCTGTACCTTCACTCTTGTAGACTCCGCCCATGTAAAGATATATTTGCCGGTTATCCCTCATTGAAAAAATATGATGGTTTTCTAATACACGGTCCGCTACTATATCAAAAGGAACGCTTATCTTTTCTGGCTCGTCATCGTCCGATTTTCTTTTTCTGTCTCTTTTCCTTTCCGGGTTGTATGTTTCGGTCACTCCCTGAAGTGCTTTATTAATTGTCCTGTCCCTGTAGTTTGCAACCTCCCATTTGCCAGCCCGATATAACCCGGAACTTCGAAATATACTATCAATCTGTATAGGGTCCTGTGTGTAAAATGCAAGCAAAGAGCACAGCGCCTGATCAGCTTCACTCTGTGATGTGTACCCTGATATGTTTCCACTATATAGGCTTTTGAACTTGTCTGAATTGCTCGCCCTGTTTGCTATATCAATTATTTCAGAATCAGATAACTTTATTTTCTTTTTGGGCCATTGCTTGCTTCCGGTAGCTGTCTTTTTATCTCGATGATTAAACCAACTATAGTAAAGAGCGTTTACAGCTCCCTGCGCTTCGTTGACTGTCTGATCAGTTCCTTGAATATAATCTCCTGTTACTGTGAAGTATCGCCCGGATTCGTACATTTCACGCGGTCCCTCTCTCCTGTGGGGGCCTGGGATTTTTGCAATACATATAACATGCGCCCCGGTTCCACTAGGTGACATTTCAGCATATGAATTGAGGCTTTTAATTTCCTTGATCGCTTCAGGGTTCCATTCCCCGGTTTCGGGGTCCTTTACGTGGTCGAAATCTAGCCCCATTATTCCGGAATCTTCGGAGAAAGCAAAGCCTATACCATCGAATTTTTCAGGGAATCTATCAAGCGTTTTGATGATGTTTTCGAAGCTTCCCCATGTTTCCGGGTTCGTGCTTTCGGCTTTTTTGCCGCTTGCTTGGTAAGGAATTTTTGTTTTCTTTATATTCCCTTTCGAGTCTTTGCGGTCCTCGTATTTCCACAAAAGCCAATTTTTTAAAGCCTTCATTTCTTCCGGGATTGAATCCACGTTCACAGGGAGAGCCATTTTTCAAGCCCTCCGTCCCTGCTCTTCCGGTCTGTTTCCAGACCCGTTGTATTGATCTATGAGGAATATGTCGCGGTTTTTGTCTTGTCTTTCCTCGAAAAACGAATCCAAAAAAACAAGGTCTGGCATTAATACCACTTCCCCAAACGGCAAGCTCTTTTAATATCGCTTCTTGAATAGTATGCGGGTTCTTCCTGCAGCTTCCATATATTAAACGGATCAGAGAAAAGTGAATACCCGCGTCTACATTTGCACGAATGTGAAGGATATCTGTAATGGAAAATAGCGCCCGATTGTGTGGTCAACGTTGTTGCAGGGATTGAAAGGAAGTTCGAAGAGCTGTCAAAACTAAAAATATCTTTTGATGTGTATTTAACTTTGTGTGTTCTAATTGTCATGTTTTCGTCCTGAAAATCAAGACGCGCAACCAAAAACAGAAAACCCGGTTACTGTTAACCGGCATCTTTTAATACTCCTCTGTGGCTAATAATTACTAACCAATTCTCAAGAATTGGTTATGGTATGTATTGTTTGTTGAGAGAAATATTAAATATTAGGGATGCCTAATTGTTAGTTAGGTTCTCGTGTTTTCGATTTCGGCCCTTTGGAAGGTGATAGCTCCAAAGGGCTTCTACGTCGAATTTTCTGTTTTAATGATTGATTTTTATTGGTCGTTCTTCTTTACTTTTCTCGGCTTGTTCCAATACGGACTGTTGCATTTTGGACAATTCTTCGGTGGTGTGGTCTTCCGAGGTATCCAATCCTTTCCGCATCGCAAACAATGCAACATCGCGATTGTTACTGTTTCTATCGGGTGTTCTTCAATATCATTCATATAGACTTAACTATATAGTTATACCTATATAAACTTAGCTACACCCTGAATAATTCCCTACTTTCCACCGTGAAAAGATCGGTTTCAAAAGGGGAATTACTCCAATTAATCCGTTAATATTCCGTGATTTGAATATTCACAGTTATAATATATTTTTCTGTTATAAAAATAGTGTAGTATTTTTTCTATATCGTCTTATATACTTAACCTACGGTATCAAAAAGATACTAATCTATCGATATCGAATTTTTTATGACTCTTTGTTGTGTAACTCGATGAGTACATATTTTCATTCTCCAAATTTAAATAAATGTAATTTAATAATACTACTTTTTGTAAGTCGCGGCATGATCAGTCATTAACTGCATACTTTTGCGAGTTTCGCAAGAAAAGGGGAAATTGACAGATAAAAAAATTAAAATAAAGCTAGTCTTGCTTCATTAATTCGTGTGAGGTCCTGAGTTCCCCCAGCTTCGTAAACTTGTAACACGTTGTAAGCTTCGTTTAAAAAAGTCTGATACTTTGCATTGACCTCGATTTCTTCCGTTGAATATGTGGAATCTCTCTGGGTTCCTCTGTATTCAGTTAGTATCATCTTTTTAACGGTTTCCGGGTCCTCTCTTCCAGCAAGTACATTATTAACCGCGTTGGAAATATCATTTACATTACCCTGAATCACATTTTGAAAGCCGTTCTCGTTACTTGAAAATATCGTATTTTGATTTTGCATATCTTGACCATGTGCATCATCCACGATATCAACTGCCCCACCCAATGCAAGAATTGAAACAATTGTTGCGAAAATCTGAAAGAATTCCGTGCTTACCCCCTCCTAGTAAAGATTCTCACGTTCCCCGGTTCTGCTCGGTCTCCTATCCAGATCGTCCCATTTGCATTGACTTCAAGAGGCTGCCCTCTATTTTCTCCTCTCACTCTTCGAAGGTCAACCCATACCCGGCGATTAAATCCAATTAACTCGTCTGTAACCGCAGGCTCTTTGAATTTGTTATACAATTTTTCGATTTCTTCACGGTCAAAGCCTTCTTTTAATATCTCTTCCTGAAATGTTTCAAAGTCTTTTAGAATGAACACTCTTACTTTTTCCCCTGCTTGAGGTCTCCCGATGTTAATTCTTTTGTGTTCATCAATTGAAAAGTTGACCTCTTCCCAGACGTTCCGATCAAGTGAAAAGTATTCACCGCAAGCGTTAGAGTCATCAAAGCAGTTTAGATCCTTTTTAGTCATGCCTAAAGAATTATAGCGTGTTGTTCGTTTATATACTTTATTCACACCTATTCTTTTTTCAGCCTGACTCTTCCCGCGTTTGCCCGCTCTTCTGCTTTCTCTCCTTCCCGCCTGTGTCACTGCTCCCCAGCAACAACCCGCCAAGCCTGAGCCGGACAGCTCAGAAACACGGCCAGCCGGCAAAAAAATATAAGAATTTTCTGTAATCTCATGCATTAGTATACACCTCCTCACCTGTATCGTTTTGAACGGGGTTATATCCGGCCTTAGATTGCCCAATACTACCTGGTATATCGGTTTGTTTTTTGCTTCCGTGTTTCTCGATGAACCGCGCAAACTCGACCCCGCGCATCATACAGAAAGGCTTTCCCACTGCCGTTTTCACCTGTGGGTAATTTGCCTTCTGACACATACACACCCACACATCACAATAAGGCGCTTGTTGTTGTTTCTTTGTTTCTATCTTGCCTATAGAGTGGCTTCCTGGGTGTTCGTACTCTATCCAGATCCTTTCCCCATTTGGACTAATGCAGGTAATGTCAGGGATATCCTCAATTTTTTGACCTCCCCAATTGTTGACTTTTACGTCTGTATACCCTGCTCTGCAGAGTTCCCCGGCTGCCAGATAGCAGGTTACCCAGTGATCCTCTGATTCTCCATCAATTAGCCCGTTCTCGTTAATCAGCCCGTCTGCAATCCATACCGGGAACTTTCCGGACCCGCCCATAACTGAGGTAGCATCTGAAGGGGTGAAGCCTGGGATTTCGTAATCATCAAATTTAGTAATCCAGTTTGAAGCAATCAGGCCTTTGTCTCTGATCCATGATACTCTTGAATCAATCTCGTAATTGTCCGAGATACAACCGCATGCTTTTGATTCCTGACTTGATTCACCAAAGAAAATTTCCTTCATTTTGTTGGTAAGGACAACTTCACCAGGGATCTTTTGGCCTAGCCTGAGTAGCAAGTATTTACCCTTTCCTTTCTCCATTAACCGGGCTTTATCCTTCTCTGTGAAGTAGAATTCCTTACCGAATTCCTCGACGTTCTCTTTAGTCATATTACACATGAGTATAATGAAATCGGTATTAGCTTTCAACACCGGGAGGATTGACGCTGCGCCTTCGAGGTCTTGATTATCAAAACAGACCGACATCTTACCGGATCTCGCTTCCCTGATTAATTTTAAGGTGTATTTCGCCATCGAAGGGGTTGATAACAGCGCTGCACCTTCATCAAGCGTAAGGACGGTCCTACGCTTGCGTTTGTACGTTTCGAGGGAAGGAGTCTTTAGACGCATGTTGATTATATCCATTATCAAGATCGTCATGGCTTCCTTTACGCCTTCTTCCAATCCCGAAACATCAATTGTGATGAACCTGCCTGAAGGATCAAAGGTATTGTGATTATCCATCCAGTCCCAGGCGTTACCCTCTTCCATTTCTTCTGTGTTGTCAAGAAGCGCTTGGATAGATTGCCATTTTGACTTTTTTGATTCATCTTTTAGCCATTCTTCGCAGGTTTGCCTCCATTCGCCATATGAAGGCCAATTTTTCCCATTAGGCCACTTTTCAATATTTAGAGGGTTGCCCTTTTTGTCTACCAGTCCGCTTTTTAGATATGTTGCTTTTGCAGTAGCCACAAAAGCTGATCTCATAGGGGTTGAGAAATTCGAGCCTATTAAAAATTCTATGTTTTTCTTCAGGCTAATTTGAGTTCGCCTATACGCGGCTCTCCTTGCTTCTTTGCTTTCCCCGAGTGTTTCAGGATTGAAATACACCATCCAGGGGTTAGGATCATATTCTGTCCCCTCCCCAATTTTCAGAAGTGGACCGTTTAACGCTTTAATCGCGTTAAGGTGTGAGGTACCCATATCCTCTTTTGGACTGATATGAATATAATCACAGTTAACCGCCGCCGCGTTGTAATCTATGTAAAGTTCTGTCGTGGTCTTGCCTGTTCCACTGCCTCCGAATACTGCAAAATGCTTGCTCATGAAATCATCTGATTCAAAATCAGCGAACAGAGGCGTTTTAGCATCCGAGTGAAAACCGAGCAAAACCCCTTTCCTACTCATCGTCTGAATTGGATTTCTAGCAGGCCACATCATAGCGGCCGTGTTTCCCTGTACATCTGTGAAAGTTTCCTCTATGATCTCATTTGTTGGCAGGCCTGCTTTAATAGATCGCAGGTGACCGCCGAAGGGAATTTCAGTAAGGATATTTTGCCCGTTTAGGTTGAAAGTTAACATTGAGATAATTTCTTCTATTTCTTTTCGTGTAGCTCCGTCAACCCTGGCAATCATGGAATGTCTAAACGTTTTGTGGTCGCCGTCGTATGACTGCCTTGAATATTTTTCCACATCGTCCGCTGCGTAATCGTACCGCCTAGAATACCTTCCAGATTGCTGTATTTGCGTCTCTTTTGCTGTTTCAATCTCGCTCAAAGTGTCATCAACCGCGTTAGATTCGTCTAGCGATTCCCTTTTAATCAAAGTCTGTGTAATCATGATCTGTGCGTCTTCTGAAATCATCGTGTCAAGGATGCTATCCAATACTACAGGTCTAAGGTTTTTCGGGAACCCTGGGACCATTGGATTGATAGGAGAAGGCGCGCCAATCCACACACATCCAGCCTCTTTTTCTTCGTTTATTATCGCTGATTTTCCATCTTTAGCGGACCTGATAGAAGCTGCACAAGCCCGGAAAGCTGCAACCTTGTTGTAGAGCCTGACTTCCTCGATATCTCCAAGCTCTAAGGACCTGAACTGCATGAAAGTAATTATCCGGCCTACGGTCCGAGCATAGAAGTTCGTAAAAAAATTCAATTAAAAGACCTCCTCTCGATGTGGGTATTGTGCGAAATCATCCCGGCAAACATGTCTAATACTTCGTCCTCGTTTTCAAGCCGTTTGCTTACAATTCCCTGCAATTTCAAAGACTTCTGAACGGATACACAGATGTTATTGAGGTCTCGGAATGCTTCTTCTCTCTTTGTTGTGTATGGAATGATGAACGTCATATGGGTTTTATACGTTTTAGAATCAGTTTTCCCACATAGTTCCGCCTGTTCATAGCAAATATCCCGAAGTAGGGGAATCTGTTTTTCTTTCTTCAGTTCTTGTTTGTACTGCTCTCCTGCATCTCCTGTGCTCTTTCTTGCCTTCAAAACTGTTTTAATTATTGTGTTTGCAGGAACTCCGGTTAGTGTTTTTTCAGAGTTTGAGAAAAATACATCCAGGTCTTCAGGCTTGCAGGCGAACAGCTCCAGGTAAATAGCCCAATTGTGGCCTTTGTTTGCGATAGGCCAAAATTCAGTATATCCACCTTCGAAAATGTTTTTTATCCTTGAAAAAAATTTTACTTTGTACCAGTCTTTTTTATTATATTTTCGGATCTGTTCTTCTCCCTGCCCTCTACTAATCAAGAATATGATACGCCTTTCAAAGTTGTACAAAGCAACTCTGTTGAGTCCTATGAACGCAAAGAAGAGCCATAGGACCACGACTGTTAACCCGCCTATCACATCAACCAGTAACGAATCTGGGATAAGGACACGCGAAATAATTGCATATAACGCGGTAATAATCGCACAAGCAAAGAAGATTCTTAGTTGATTAGTTCTGAGACCCCATACTGTAGGATCAAACATTCTTGTTATCGTCGTTGGCGCGTTTGATTCTGTCAAATTAATACCTCCTAGCGTTTCTTCTCGCGTACCTTCCAGGCTTTGATGTCCACAGCATATACACGATATAGATGAACGGCCACAATGTCCCGATTGCGACCACTATGACCGTAACCATTGTCATAGTTCCATAATACGCAGGTGCAGCGATAAGCGCCTGTGCTGTTGACATCCCGGCTACATGCTGGACAGTCTTAGCACTGATTAGAAGCACTATCGGGCGCATGAATAGAATAGTTTCAAAGAAAAGCAAGATTCCTAACCCTAGATACCTAAGGAATTTCCAAGGAATCGCAATTAATATTGCTAAAATCAAAACCTTCGCGTAAACTGTGTTAATAAATTGAACCCGAGCTAGGAAAAATGGACCGCTTAACGTGTACGAGATGGCTTGATAGAAGTAAAGCGGTATATTCTCCGTAGAAAAAGAGATGAATTCCAATGAGTTCGCCATTATCCCGCTTGACCAGGCCTGTTCTAGTTCCATGGAGTAGTCAAGCAGGAAAGGCAGCCCTGCAGGTAACACAATGAGCAACAGTAAGGTTTTGTAATAGAGTCCAAAGCTTAGAAAGTGCTCTGCTCCTGAAAAAAACTCTGTGACTTTTCCGGCTTGCTCAGGTCTAAATTTCTGTAAGAAAAAGTAACCTGCGACCCAGACCAGAATAATTAAACCGCATATAATGTATGTCTTGTAATCACTGTCTTGCTCATCAGTTACCCATTTTAGGCTTTTTGGGTGCTGCTCTGCTGCTGCAACCCCGTTAATCATTTTTGCAGAAGGAGAAGCGTTTACTTCATCTGACAGGTTCCCAAGAGTCACGCCCCAATTTTCCGAAAGTGCAGCGTCTGCCCATTCTTCCGGGGTTTCTTTGATTGCGTCTTTCACCATCTCCTTACCTTCATCCATTGAATTCGTCGAAGATGTGACGCTTACTCCCGGACTAGGGGTGACCGTTGCCGTTTCGTTTGTCGTGTCAATCGTGATCTTTGAATCTGTGACGTTATCAAGAACCGTTTTGTTGTCTGTAGCGGCTGCCCCTGCCGCGTTTGGCAAAATCAAAAACAGAATAAGAATAAAAAGAAGGTTTTTGAACTTCATTCTTATCCCTTCACATCCAGGACATGTATAACGAAATTCCGGTGACTAGGCTAACCCCCATCAAGATAACGCTACACATTCCCATTAGTCCCGAAGCTGCCGAGTGTGGAGTACCTACTATAATACCACCAAATGAAGCCCCACCGCATTTTAAAAGCGCTCCAAGTCCCAGGAAAAAAACAACTCCAATTGAAAGGAGTAAGAGCCGAGTTAGTTGGTCGTTGATGGCATCTGTTTTTTGAACTTCGTTTACACCATCTTGAACTGTGAGATTATCAAGCTTTACAGCCCCTAAGACAGGGTTAGCCAACATTAAAACCAGAAATCCAATACAAAGTATTTTTCTTATCATGTCATTATCTCCGTGTTGTAGGTTTATATAGTAACTACAAACTATAAGTATTTTTTGTAGGTATAGAAATAGAAAAAAAGAAAATTAGTAAAGGATTTTCCGGATGTAATACCAAGCGCCAATCCATAAAATCAAGAATAGTCCAAATGAAGGGAATAACCAGTCGGCGAAAAATTTTGCAGGATAGTCTTTTTTCACATAATCAAAGTGTGTGACCTGGAGGGATTCATAAGGTGTGTATGCAGTCACTGTCAATTTTTCAGGATCGAAAGACCCATTGATGAATATAAATTCTCCGGAGTGTGGTAAATCACCCTTCCAGTAATTGACATTTGAAAAATTGGTGTATACTATACCGTCATCGTTTCTGTGCTGTTCTCCAAGTAAAAAAACATGTTTAACTGTCTTATCATCATACTGATATTCAATCTGTGTAAGCCCGTCTGATGGAATACAAGCTATTGAGTGAGTCGGATACTCGTATAATATACCCTTGAGTTCAGAAGGCCTGTTAAGCACCAGCGGAGCTTTCACAGCATCAGAGAATACCGCCTCATACGTCTTATGCTTCGTCTTTTTTGCTCCGGTTGAATCGTTGCTCAGTTTATACCATTCCATCTTAACTGTAAGGGTAGCTGTTGCATTTCCATTTTCAAGTTTGATATTTACATCTTTATCGATTTTTGAAACGCCGGTGTTATTCCAGGAAAAGGAAGGAGCCTTCACAGCTTCATATTTCACAAGAACGCTATCGTTATCGGGAATGTAAGGGACCCCGCCGACATAGATAAGGTCCTTAAATCCAATGATTTTAATACCACCTGCGATACGTCCTTGTTCTGTTTCCTGCACTGAATAGGGTATCTCTTCAGATGTTTGATTAGTCCTGCCGTTGTTTGTGAATTTTACATCTAAAATGTCAAAGATGGAGGAGAATACTTTCTCCGACATCTCTTTTGTAGGCATGTTGCCAAAGTCAAATCCCTCTACAGGAATGCCCATAGTTTCAAGCTCTGAAGCTCCTATAAACTGGTTTTGGTGAAAAAAAACGTTATCAGAAGGCTCTTTACCTGCAATATCAAGAGCTACCGCCATTCTCCCATTATTGGCAAATATCGTGTTACACACTTCGATTTCTGACGTGTGGACTGGCTTATCTGATCCAACCCCAAAAGATCGGCCTTGATCGCCTATTTGGATTCCTGCTTCTCCACCTTTATAGGCTCCGTTATTGTGATCTCCGGTATAGGAATAGAGCAAGCATTTATCGACTTTTATTCGTTTGCTATTTTCGATTCTTATATTATCGGAGGTAATGCCGGCAATTTCACAGTTATAGATCAGGCCATCAAGGACAACGCAAAAATAGATTCCTTCGTGTTCGCAATTTGATATAAAGACATCTGAAATTTTAACCCTATTACAAAAACGTGCGTGGATGCCGTCGCTGAAGCAATCATAAATTTTTATATTGTGGATATATATATTTTCTCCATAATCATTCGAGGAACCTATCAGAAAAATAGCTCTCTCACAGTCGTGCGGGTCTTGGTCGTTGCTATGATAATTTGAAGGCAATTCGTCACAATTACCGTCAATTTCCCCGCCTGAGATTTCTATATTTTTAGGAGATCCAACACAATTGATTAAACCCGTTCTTCCAAAAAACCACTGAGAAGATCCTTTCCATACTCTAATTATTGCATTTGGGTCTAGTGTGAGTTTTGTATCTGGGTAGATGTAGATAGGACCATCGATTTCATAGACTCCAGCATTTAGAAAAACGTCTCCCTTTTTCAAAGCTTCATTAATCTGGTTCTGGTTTGAGTGCCCACTATCCGGACTTAGTGATATCTGCTCTCCTGCCTGGGCAAGTTCTACCGAATACAAAATTAATAACAAAATAAATATAATTATTTTCAGGTTCCTCAATGGTTTCATACTATTTTTTAAGGTTAGGAAGTTATTTATAGTTTGTTGTAAGTATATAAGCTTACAACACATGAGAAGTGTGAGATATGAATTTGATATACTGGATTGTACTGTTTGTAGTGTTTCCTCCTGCTGCTTTTCTGTTAGCAGGCGTAAAACTTGCAGGAAAGCTTTTGAAACTCGTTTTGTGGGGTTACTTGATTGCTTTCTTTTTGATGGTAATCTATGCGCTAATTACAGTATGGTTCTGAAAGGAGATGTTAGAGAATGGTTAGAGGAAAGGATGTTAGGAAAATTCAAACCGATGTTAACCGCCTAAAAAGACAACTCAAAACAGCACAAAAACGCCTTTTCAGGTCTTGGGATATTGCCAGGACTACTACTTTTGATGTTAACACGTTTGCAATACTTGAGCAAAAAGAGCGCCATTTTAGAGCTATGAAGCGTAGGCTGGCGGGTATGCAAGCAAGTCTTCAAGCCCTGCAGGAAGGCACCACAGAGCCTGTCAAGGTAAAGCCATGGAAGATTGAAAGACCTTCTACTGAAAGCCGTCTTTTTTCCTTTGTGGAGGCCTGAGAGCATGAACACGGAAGTAACATTCACACCCGAAGAAGTAAAGGCATTATTCGCAAAGGAAGCCGGGAAACTTGTTTTCTGGACTGCCTCAATAACCTTTATATTCACTTACATTATTTTTTCAATAATTCATATGTAAAAAATCATTTCGAAAAATGTAAGTTAAAAGGAGTAGGTCAAAAATGATAGCAAAAACTAAATGTCAATTTTGTGGCAAAATACATAATGTAAATTTTGTGATAGATCCAGATAATTTTCTGGAGGAATGCAACAGTGCGCAAGATTATGTTATATCAATTTTCAAATGCCTAGTTTTTCCAGATGTGGAAAGACCTCAGGAAGAAGACCACACCGTAAGAGATGCGAAACACGCATTAGAAGAGCTCGAAAAAGACTTCTTAAACAAGATTATTGAATTTGAAGAAACTTACGGTGTGACACTTTCAGGAATTGAAACGAATATCTCCAATAAGCCAGCTTGGGAAAGAAAGAAGGAAAAACATACTAACTCCTTGATTTTATACAGCGATTTATCATAACACTTTTTTATAAAAAACGGATTTTCTTTTTTTCTCTACAGGTCCTTTATGTCATTGTGGTTATCACCAACAAGAGACACGAAAAAAACTACCTGCTTATTCTATATACAACTTTGAATTCCTACCGTCGAATGTTATGGAGTACTCATCAAGAATATTTCTACCTATCAAGATATCTCCTGCTGCCTCATTATAAAAAACTTCAATATCTTTGTGTTTGTTCTGAAGGAATTCTAGATCTATAAAAGTGTACCATGTATTAACTGTGTCTCCAACAACGCTTACACTTGCCATTAAATCCTTATCTAACCCGAGTTTAAACCAGATGTCTTCTGGTATGACAACTGCATCTGAACCGGTATCAAGATATGCACAGGCTTTATGCCTTTTTCCTAGAACTGGATTAACGAGAGTTACAACGACAAGAGGGTCATTATCGTAATAATCAAAAGTAGCTTTTTTATGCATAGTTTCTATTCCTAAGGCGGGC
>Ga0209639_1002093_pt1 | contig 16857 bp, 9 predicted proteins | sample EPASupsiteHSE605_FD_187268 | JGI IMG/M metagenome (GOLD analysis project Ga0209639, IMG submission 187268) | Bioremediated contaminated groundwater from EPA Superfund site, New Mexico - Sample HSE6-05 (SPAdes) (version 2) | ecosystem: Environmental > Aquatic > Deep subsurface > Groundwater >...
GCGCCGCTATCCACTTCTGGAGCAACAGGCTCAAAGCGCCGCCGTCAGGGGAGGTATGGGTAGACAGGTTTTTCATCAGTTCCTTATAGGTAGCAAGGCCCTCCCCCTTATTGCCGACGAGACGGCGTTCGGGAGACAGGTCGACGTCAACGACCACAAAGCCGCGTTCCATTGCGTAGTTGCGGATTGTTTGTAAAAGAAAGCTCTTGCCCGCGCCGTATTTCCCAACGATGAAGCGGAACGAAGCCCCGCCGATGGAAATGGTCTCAACATCGTGCAAAAGAGCATCGATCTCATCTTTTCTTCCCACCGTAATGTAGCCAAGCCCCGTGCGCGGAACCACGCCGCCTTTTAAGGCGTTAAGCAGTGTGTTTGCAATCCGTGGTGGAATTTTGTTTGTTACACTCATATATTGCCTCCCAACGACGATTTCAGTTCGTCGGTATAATCGTCATACACATATGGCACACCCTCGGAATAGTCGATCATGTTATCGGCAATCGCCTCAAGTGCCTTGGCATTGATTGTTTCTATAAGCAGTTCGCTGTTTGGCGGAACTTGGCCTCCGTTAAGCAAAGTAATCAACAGGGTTCGTCCTTCTTCAGACAGAGACTCTACTAAACCGGCCATTCCCGCAATTTCAATATCAGGCCCTCTCGCTGCAGGACGTGAAACTTCAACCACTGACGCCGGCTGTTCTTCAACAATGAGCTTTGCTGCTGTTTCCAGGTGTTCTTTTTCAATATCCTTCATCTTGCTCAAGTCTATCTCAACAGGCTTAATCTCTTTAACCACACCGTTTGCGATAACGAGATGAGCCAGTTTGCAGTATTCAGCGATAGCACGGACAATTGTCAACTCAAATTCGGTGCTGCTTATTACGGAGAAGGCCTTCGCTTTCCATACTTTCAATTTGTCTATTGTCGGACGAGTTGGATAGGTGAATTTTTCCGGTTCGCTGTTCAAAAAACTGTTTTCCACCTGAGAAATATTCGGCATTTGCAGGTTTCGCTTGTAACCGAAGTGTTCTCGCATTTTGACTTCGATGCATTTCAGGATGTATCCGACAGCCGATCGATACTGCGTCAAAGTTAAATACTCCCGATACCACCCCCTGCTGTTCAGTTTAATCGTTTCAAAGTCGTCAAGTTGTACCGTTATAGGCTGTACGGCTGTATTTCTATGTACAGCACCTCTAAAGAGAGCGTACATTTTCTCTCTGTGGTTTTCAAAAAACATATTTCTGAAATCCACGCCGCCGCTTTTAAAAAGTTTAGCAAATTCCCGTATTACAAAGCAAGCGCATTTTTCAATCATCGCCTGATCTGCGGCTTTATAAAATTGCCCGTTTGTTATCCTAAATGATGATGACGCTTCGATAACCCTCAAATCGTCCCAACTGCACGACTTTGCCTTTGCCAGTAAAGCAGCATCTTCGCCGTGATACGGAACAGGAAAACTGCGGCTAAAAGCTGAAAATTCAACCGATAACTGTGGTTTATGAATCACATAATAATCTCGTATCCATTCGCGCAAATAGACATCCATTGTTTCATCATACCGCCTGAACGCCGTCCAAAGTGTAATCAATTTCTCGATTGCATCAGCGGGGCCACTCACACCGACATCATTAAGCAGTTCGAATAGATAACAAAATGCATAGGATAATGAGGTGTCCTCAATAACGCCCTGACGCACCTTTGTGCGCCAAGTAAAATAGGTGCGCAGTTGCGCGTCGTCCATTTTGAGATAAGTGGCGTAGTAGGTATCAAGCGGAATCTTCTGGTCATAATGATCCGTAAAATCCTTCATAAATTGCGCTTGCTTAAAAAAGACCTCAGCATCATTAGCATAATAGCTCATGTATTCTTCTCGAACACCGCCGACTTGCCTCATCTTCTTAAAGGTCGCGTATGGCTCGGATTGCTGTCCTCTTGCGGATGGCTTTGGCGTTATTTTTTCGGGAGAATACCTGCCGCTCTGATTTACTTGCGGTGGCTGCACGGGCGCAAAGTGTTCATTGTTCTGACTGACATCTTTTAGCGCAAGCCGCCGGATGAACTCAGCGACATTGCTGCTGGTACAGTTCTCCATGGGGAATATTTTGTTTATCAGCGTCATGAGCACATCAATATTTACCATAGAATACAACTCCTCATCACACCTCATTCACGGCTCTTTTCCTCAAGTGCCCTTATTCTGTGATCTTCTGTTAGAAGTTTCATTTGATTGATTGCAATGGCATTTAGCTTTGTAAGTCGCTCATTTTGCAGCATACCTTCACCGATAAATACGGCATTCAGGTTCTCCATATTGGAAAGACAAACAAGCTGTGAAACATTAGCGTAATCACGGATATTCCCTTTGAGTTCAGGATTAAAGTCTCTCCACTGTTTTGCCGTCATTCCAAATAGAGCAACATTTAACACATCGGCTTCGCTGGCATATATCTGATTAATATGTTACGAAGTGAGCATTGGCGGAATCAGGTTTTCTTTGATTGCGTCCGTATGAATTCGATAATTTATTTTCGCCAAGTTGCGTTTAATATCCCAGCCGAGTTGTCTCTGTTCTTCAGCTTTAAGCCGTTCAAACTCCTTAATTAAATATATTTTAAATTCAGGACTAATCCACATTCCAAATTCGAACGCAATATCTTTGTATGCATATGTGCCCCCATAGCGTCCAGCCGTTGCTTTCAGTCCTATTGCATTTGTTTTTTCAACCCATTCCTTAACACTGATTTTATAACTATTCAGGCCAGCTTGACTTCTAATTATGGCGAATTCGCCATAATTAAAATCAGGATTATGTATTTGTTCCCATATGCCTAAAAATTCAACTGTATTCCGATTGCGAAGCCAATCAGAAATGAAAAAATCACCGTCTTTTGCTTTAAGCATATCCGTCAATGAAATATAATCCTTATCTTCAATTGTAGTAATAGTAATCTGCGTTCCATTTACAATTATTTTATCAGTCATTTGGTCGTCCACTCCTCTCATTTGTATTATGCCAAACATACGTTCTGTTTGCAATGCAAACGGCTGGGCATCCGTAAAAATTACATAAAAAATTGGGGGGCTTCGTTGGAAAAAGCCCCCGTTGGTTTTATTAATAAGACAAGAGAACCGTCCCATTGTCTACTCGTGTTCTTTTTTCAAGTTACCTATCTTCTTATCACTTCTGGCGTTACTCCCATCAGGTCGATTAATTTGAACAGAACCTTTTGGCAAGCCATAATCCTGTTCAATTCTTCTCTCTATTGAACCAACTTTAGCATCTTCACGAGCATTTCTATATCTTCTACCATTTTCATTTCTTTGCTCTGTCACGAAAATTGACCTCCCGCACTAGAATTCTTTTCCAACAATATTATATGCCTTTTGACGGACCCTTACAATATATTCCATGGAAAAACCGCAACGTGTATAACATTAATGAAGAATGATACATGCTCTCAAGTGCTGATACTACTCATCTGTTTGTTTATGATCAAATAGAAATCTGTTTTACGCACTCAAGGGTGGCATAGAAATTGCATCGGTTATAGATCCTGTGTAAAACCTTTATTTTCAAGGGTTTGATGTGTATTCGAGCCTTGCCGCGCACTTCGACTCCTTATAATTCACTTATCTCTTCAGCAAACCTCTTAAATTTTTCAGGTTAATCAATATAAATATCACTGTAATATGCAGGCTTACCGAATAAAACTTTAACCGCACTTTTCAGTCTTCCCAATGCTGTCGTATAGTTATGGTCATATCGGGAATCTTGAACTGAGATATTATAATCCGTTTCACCATCTTCCCATACGACTTTGTCAACTACAAGCATAGAGCAGCCACAGTCACATTTTAATATTACAGATGTTTCACTTTTGTTCAAGGTATAACCCTCGTTCCATATTTCATTCCAAACTTGTAATAATCCCGTATTTTATCGTTTTATCGTGCATCTCACATAAAGCCGCCTTTGCACCTTCCGCAAATCCTATCGGCATAGAGCTCATAAAGCTGTCATAGATAATCTTACCCTTGAACGGAAGCAAAACGGTTTCAATCTGCACGGGCAAGTCTCGCCGCAATGCGTTTGCTATTGAACTGCTTATCCCTTTTATCCCGTAAAGCCTGTCTTCACCCTGCTCGTTCGGAGCGATTGCAACGGCGTATTCTGGCTGATACTCTAAAAGAAAGATCATTCCTTTTTTATGGTTCGTTCTCCACAGCTTCAAAATATCGACCTTCTCTTGCGTAAGTTCTGTTTCACTGATATATTCGTTTATCAGTTCCGGCTTTTCCCACAATACTTCTCTTACTTTGTGCACCATCATATCGCTGACGGTATTAGGATATTCCGGCTTGATTTTTGCCTTAATTACACCCATCCGTTCATTTACAAAACCCATTAATCCATACCATGTCTCATAGAAAATTCTGCACTCGTCTGAGCTTAACTGTGCTGTTTTTGTATCGTCAAATATAGCGCAGCATTTCTTGTATTTCTTGCCGCTTCCGCACGGGCAGGGGTCGTTACGTCCGGCTTTAGGTCTTTGTAATGTTGGAAACTTAACAATATTTTTATCACGTCTGCTAAGAATCTCGTGAAGCTCTGATGGTGTATATCCGTTGTTTTCCCAGATGCGTGTGTTGTTTTTTGCAAGCATAATAAGATTTATAAACTCCTGCAGCTGTTCTTCGCCATTAAATATGAGATTATGCCTATCCAGAATGGATCCCAATTCCCTTATCCCATCGCCGTAAGTTATATAATTCCTAACTTCCTCATAGCCTTCCGAGGTATCTTTACTGTAGCCAAAAACGTCTCGCATAAAACGGCGTACATTCCACCAGTGATCGTTATCCACGTGATCTTCAATGACGTATTTAATGAATTCGTCTTTTTCGGGTATGTAGCGGGGTTTGTCCGCTTGATGTTCCAGTAAATAATCGGCTTGCTCAAAGTCGTCGAAAAATAAATAATGAACAATGTATTCTTTATAAAAACAGTACCAGCCGTCTTTTAACACAAGCGGCAAAAGGAGAATATAAAGCTCCTCACCATTCGTTTGGTCAACATTTTGTTTGTTAAAAATATCAATAAAATCATCACGGCTGATAATACCATATAAGTTCACTGCCGCCCTTGCATAAGAGTCAAGCAGTTTGCGGGTAATTGCCCTTCCATTTGGGCAACGGACGATATCTGATGTGCGGTTATATTGTTCAAAAATTTTCTTTGCATTTTCGTCACTCATATTATTTCCCACTCCTAACCTCCGCCAGTATTACAAGGTCGATCTTTTTAACAATATACACTTACCTATGATCCATATGCTATTAATCGTCTCTGATATCGATAATCCTCAAGAGAAACCTTATAATACCTATTTTGGTTCCTTCCTCAGATTTATTTGAATCAATGATCTTAACTGCTTTTAATGGGGTAGCTTCGGAAATTTGTTTTCTCCGACCATTGTTTTACGGATAATACAAAACGGTTTAATCCTGCTTCGTTTTTAATTCCCTCGAATTCGGGGGAATTAAAATTTGGATTGTACATTTCCTCCCATATCCCAAGAAACTCAATCGTATTTTTGTTTCGAAGCCACTTCTTGATTAAAGCCAATCCGTTTTCTATGTTTCTGACCATATCTGTAAGAGAGATATAGTCCTTTTCTTCAAATTGAACTACTGCAATTTCAGTTCCATCTACTGTCATTTTTTTAGCCAATTACTACACTCCCTTCATTTTTAAACCTACTGATTTTGATAGGTTTAGCAATATTCGCATCTAATTATTGCGAATCCGCCTTAGTTAAAGTATACCAAACATTTGTTCCCTTGTGCAACAAAAAAGAGACCTTATTATACACAAGTAATGTTTTTTCTGTTCGTAATATCAGAGAATTATACTAACCAAAAAGACATTTCATAGCATAAAACAAGTCGTTCGGATTGTTTCTGCTGCGTTGGGTTTTAGTCCACTCAATCTATGCCGGAGGATTTACCCTCCATTCTTATTTACAATTATTAGTATATAACAGGTTCAGTCATTCTGGAATGGCCTTTTCTCCTGTGACCTATCCATACGGAAAATCAGAATGCAAGTATCAAAAACCTGAATTTTATCAACTTCATTTCTGATTATGCCTTCATCATAAGCTCCGTTCTGGCAAATAGCCTCGCCCAGAATATCATGAAGCCATCCTTCATCCAGAGTAGGGGAGTGTGGGCAAACATCCTTGCCCTTTTTGACCCTTGTAGCGCAGCGCCAACCACCTTACCGCGTTCAGTCCTTCTCCGATAAGATGCGCCGCAGTCGCCACATATAAGTAAATTCACCAAAACGTATTTGCTGTTATATTTGCTTCCGCTGATCTCTACAGAGCCATCTACTTTACTAACAAACCTTGAACGCTTGGCCATTTCTTCCTGAACCTTGTCGAACTCTTCTGCAGAGATAATTGCCGGGTGGCTGTCTTTCACATAATACTTGTTTCGCTGCCCGATATTCTTACTTTTCTTACCGGACATAAAATCCTCGGCAAAGGTCTTTTGCAGCATTGTATCGCCTTTGTATCTCTCGTTGGTCAACATCCTCTGAATCGTTTTTGCATCCCAAGTCTCCTTGCCCGTTGCAGTTTTAATCCCCTGGGATTCCAGATAAGCCTTTATTTGTCCTAATGACAGGCCTTGCAAATATAAGTCAAATATCTTTCTTACAACCTCTGCTTGTTCCGGAACTATAACTATTTCGCCTTCTACACAATCATATCCCATAAAATTCTTGTATTTTGTGAAGATATCACCCTTTTCGAACTTACGCTGAAACCCCCACTGGATATTCTCACTGGTATTCCGGCTTTCGTCCTGCGCCAACATCCCCCGCAGTGTAATCTCGAATTCTTTATCCGCTTCGATTGAATCCAGCTTCTCATTCTCAAAATGCATATTGATCCCTCGCTCTCTTAAAAATCTTATTATCTTCAAAACCTCCAGCGTATCCCTCGATACCCTGCTGATTGACTTGGTGATGATGTAATCAATTTTACTTTTAGCTGCTTTCCTTAGCATTTTGACGAGCCCGGTTCTGCCACTTCGCCGCAGTCCGCTTTCAATATCATGGAACACACCGGCAAAAATCCAGTTAGGACGGCTTTTTATCATCTTCGTATAAGTCATTATTTGTATCTCAAGGCTACGCAGTTGCTCCGGACCGGATGTAGTACTGACCCTGCAATAAGCAGCCACCCTGAGCTTTTTATTCTCCTTGGGTATAGCCGGTATAATTCTTACATTCTTCATTTGCTTTCCTAAATTATCTATCTTAAATGAGCAGCCCCATTTATATTCTACCAAAAGAAAAGACGTGAAAGATAGCCTCCACGTCAAAACATATTTTTGTAATCAACCTCGCAAACCCTTGATATTTCAGCACTTCAGACACCGCAACAGGATTATGGCTTCTACGTGTGTTTTGGCAATAAGGTGATACTGATGCGCGGAAATAGGATTTTGCGAAATCGTATCCCCCCTATTAGTAAGGGGGGACATATCAGCTTATAATATGTGACTTAATTTAATACATTATGGATAATTATCTACTTTTAAAAACTACAAAACCTGTACATATTGCAACACCAAACTCTATTAATTCTCTGTTACCACTTAAAAGAAGTTTCTCAATTGCATGTTGAAATGCTTTTCTTTCCTCTATATTTTGAAGTGTTTCAAACAAGTCCAAAATATCCATTACCCTACTACCATATTCTGAATATCCTTTGTGTTTCTTATTTTTCTCATTCTTTTCAATCATTAAATCATAAAAGTAACTTTCATCCCTCATATGTCGGCCTCCTATTTATTATACGGATTTAGTGTCTTAATAAGTTCTATATCATTTGTAGGAATGTCACGGGTAATTCTCCATTGTGGTATTCCGTTGGCCATATTTGTTTTTCCTGCTGCAACAGCATCATCAATATTTTTTAAATAGTATAGATCAGCACCAGAAGAGAATTTACCTTGTGTAAATGGTTGAATATTTTTGTTATATAAAATAGTTTCCAGATCAGTTGGATTTGAAATATCCTTTGCATATTTATACTTGGTAACCCAGACTTTTTCATCTGCAAAGAACTGTGACTGAATACCAGAATTAGAAATACTTCCTCTTACATTCGTAGGATCAAATCTAACAAAAGCTTCGTCTGGAATAATTTTTCCAGCTGACGCCCCAGCCGAACATGGATTTGTACCAGTATTGTGTACTAGAACCCCATACTCAGAAACAAAATAGGTATGCCAATCTTCAACCTCGAAGTTATATACTTTTATCGGTTTTTCCAATTCCTCAGCTTCAAGAGCTTCAACTTTTGTTGTTTCACCGTTGGCAAGTTTCAGTACATCGTTAACTCTAAGGTCTTTAGCCTCAACCCATCCTTTACCAACAACGTAGAACGGATGAGTAAAGGTTGTTTTTATTATGGTATCTTTTATTGATATATGCAACAGAGCGTAGGCATCATTTACGAATAACTGCTTAACTTGTTTATACCCTTTTTCTCCATTTTCTATATTCTCTGAGAGAACTTGGTCTCCTGGCTGGATATCCTTAATCTGTTTATAGCCTTCTTTTGTAACTATTAAGGTCGCTCCAGTAAAACATATCGCACCTGTAAGCCTTGTAGTCGCCATTTCAGCAGTATTGGCTTTATAAACAATGTCTGTTGCTTCTCTTACGGCAGTTGTACCTTTGGCAATTTTCGCAACTTTATCTATTCCCTTTGTTCCAACAAAGGCCAAAGCAACTTCCCCAAGTACCCTTCCCATGAATTTGCCGGAAGAATATTCATCTCCATTAATCACTTGTTCATTGTATGCAGTCGAGATACTATTCGAAATTGCCGTTGCCGTTTCACCTAAATGCGTGACAGCATATCCGATACTCTCAGCTGTTTGAATCGGGTGGGCTACCATATTCGCTATTCCGCTTACCGCACTGCTGCCAGCGTCGACCAGCCCAGCAACCATCCCAAGCGCTTGTGCCGGTGACACGGAATATCCTGTATAAGCTGAAGAATACGAAGAATATGATGAAGAATCTGAATACGAAGTATAGGATGAGGATGAAGAATACGAGGAAGCGGCTGTTGAAGTTATTGAGGTTACTTTATTACTTACCGCTGTTGCTGCCGAGCTTATGGCGCTGCTGGCGATCGCTGCTGTGGACTTAACTACGCTGGTTACGGTAGATAATCCTGAGCTTACTGCTTTTCTGGCTGTCGATACAGCCGAACTTACTGTACTTACCGCCTTACTCACCGAAGAAGATACATAGCTTTTAGCGCTGCTAACTTTAGATGACGCATAACTTACCGCTGAGCTGACTGCTGAGCTTGCGTATGAATAAGCTGAAGACACTGCCGAAGAAACATAACTTGCGGCACTGGTTATGGCTCCCCATAGGCTCCAGTGACCATTCGGGTCCGAGTACATAATAGGTTCATTATGACAATATAAATATTTGTTTAAATTGAGGAAATCGCCGGGAGAACTACTATAAGTGTCTTCGCTTAAGAACCGAGCTATTATGGGATCGTAGTAACGGCTTTGCAAATAATAATATCCGGTCTCTTCGTCATATGCGTATCCCGAGAACGTATAGGGATTATTTACCGACCCGGTCTTTTCTAAGATATTGCCAAAAGCATCATAGTAAAATCTTGCCTGGATAGTTCCGCTGCTGTCAAGTAGGGCTGTGACGTCTGCGTGTCCGTTATAAAAAACGTATAATGTACTTCCACCGACAGTTCTGGAAATCAGCGTGGTTCCCTGAACATTAAAGGCTACCTGGTTATTTGAACCGTCCAGTTCCAGAACTACCTTATCTCCAACATATACATACTTGGTAGTCAGACTGCCGACCTGCTTAGAAACCCTGAGGCCTTCTCCATTGTAGGTGTTGATTATATTGGTGCCGTCAGGAGTTTGTATAGTAGCCATTTGGTTAAATCGGTCGAAAGTAGAGGTTGTCACTTCAGGTGTTTGAGGAATTCCGCCTACATACGGCGTTATCGTTTTCGTCAGTTGGTTTCCGTTATTATCATAAGTATAAGCCCCCGTCTGAGTTGTCGTCCCATTCTGTTGGGTAAGGGTATCTGTCAGCCGGTTCTGTTCGTTATAGGTATAACTCATAACCGTAGAAACTGCCCCTAAAGTTTCGGTCTGACTGAGCCTGTTACCTGCCGCATCGAATGTATAAGATGAAACTTTCGTACTCGGTTCGGTTACTGTCTCTAATCGGTTAAGTTCATCATACGTATAGGTCGTTGTCCCTTTTGCGTCTACTTTGGTCAGCATATTCTTGGCCGAATCGTAGGTGTAGGCATAGGAATCAATCACCGTCTGGTCGGATTTCTTATTGACAAGAGTGTTAAGTGTCCCATCATCGTAATACGTGTAAACCTCATTACTCCCGTCCGGATAAACCACACTGGCTTTACTGCCGTTGTCATTATAGGTATAGGTCGTGGTATTGCTTCCGGAGGTAACGCTAATCATCCGTCCGGCTTTGTCAAAAACTTTCGTTGTTACATTATTCTTGGGGTCCGTATCGGTTTCCGCTACCTGGCCTGATGGAAGCCCGGTTGTAACATCAAAGAGGAATGTCAACGTTCCAACTCCGCCGGGTACTGTTTTACTCTTGGTGCGGTTCAGCTCGTCATAAATCCTTGTGGTTGTACCAGTACTATCTACCATTGTCAGCTGGTTGCCGTTACCATCGTAGGTATAGGTAACGCTCTGGCTGCTGGAGACTTGCGATAGCATCCTGCCGTGAACGTCGTAGGTATAACTTGTCGTATAACCATTCCTGTCCACTTTGCTTATAAGGTTGCCGTCAGCATCATAGGAATAGCTTTCTGTTTTGGCCGAATTATAGACATAGTTCGGATACGTCCCCGTCCGTCCGCCGTGATCAATTTTCTTCGTAAGCTTATTGGCCACATTGTACTCGAAGGTGGTGGTATGGTTTAACCCGTCGGTCTGGGTCAGTTTGTTGCCCACAACATCGTAAGTATAACTCGTCGTCTCACTTTTGGCATTGACCACCGAGGTTAAACGGTTAAAGGCGTCATAGTTGAAGGTCGTGACATTGCCTTCCCCATCGGTTTTAGTATGGACATTGCCTGCGTTATCATAAGTTTGACTGTTGGTATGGTTCAAGGGGTCAATGGTCGAGAGCTTCCGGTTGTTTTTATCGTAGGTGTACTGGGTGACCTTGTTCAAGGCGTCCGTGGAAGTAATTTGGACGCTGTTATGGTTGTAGGCGAGTTTCTCAATAGTTTTGTTTAACGGATCGATCTTTTGAATTAACCGTTCGAGAGGATCGTAAACGTTGGTTGTAACATTCCCCAGCCAGTCGGTTTTGGTGGTCGGGTTGCCATTAGCGTCGTAACCATAAGTTGTGGTTTGCTGAGTAGCCACATTGTTGATGTTGGTTACGGTAATGATGCTACTTACGAGTTGGTTTATTTCATTATATGTGTTTTCAGTAGTGACACCGTTGCCATCTACCATGAACCGCTTATTGCCTGCTTTATCATAACGGGCTGAAGTTGTTATACTTTGGGTCCCGTCATTCTTTTGCTGAGTATGGGACAATTCCCTTCCCAGGTTGTCGTAGGTATAAAGATCAACAGGTCCGGCTGAGTCCGATTTCTGCTTCAGGTTCCCGTTGGTGTCATATTGGCAGGTCACCGTATCAACCGGAATAGTGGAATCGCCGGGATAAACCGCCTGCATCAGTTTGTAGAAAGCATTATAGGCATAGGTGACGGTATTGTTGTTACCATCCGTTTCCGTTAAGAGGTTCCCCGCCGTATCGTAGGTATTCGTCTTGACGGTCTGGCTGTTGATACTCTTGGTTAAGAGATTGCCCACGTCATCATAGGTATAGGCTGTAACGATTCCATTGGCATTGGTTTCGTTTATCTTCCGTCCTACCCCGTCATAGGCATATTGCGTTGTATAAGACAGGCTGCGCTCGCTGCTTACCGGATCAAGGACTGTGAGGACACGGTTAGCCGGGTCATAGGTGTACTGGGTTCCATAGCCGGAATTAATCTTGGCATCATCGGTTGGGCCGGTCCCCGCTTCAAAGCCCAGGGCGTCCAGTTCCTTGATCTTATTGCCTTTTTGATCATATTTATACGCTTTTGCCGTAAAGCTTACCCACTGACTGGTTTCCGGATCAATGTAGGTGTATCCTTTGGTCTTCGCCCGGTCCATATTATCGTAGGTATAGGTTGTCCTGCTCATCTGGCTTAAATCGCTGGTAGAACTGAAGTTTTTGGGAGCAACTTCGGCGATTAGACGTCCAGCCCGGTCATAATAGTAGGCCGCTGTCTTGTTTTTCGCATCGGTAATTTTAATCAAGCGTTCCCGCTGGTCGTAAACATTGATGGTGGTATGGTTGTTTGCATCGGTCTTGGTCAGCACTTTCCCAGCCCAGTCATAAGTCGAACTTGTGGTGATGGTCACAGCGGTATTGTTCTCATCCACTCCCGGCATACTGGTTCCGGTCTGCCGGTCGAGATTATCATAGGTATAAGTTATTACTACATTGTCCGGCCTGGTTTCTGTCAGGATATTGCCGTTTTTATCAAAGGTATAAGTAGTTGTTAACACGGTATCCGTATTGCTGGTAAAGCTGTTGCCAAACAAATCTCCTGCCCGGACATGAAGTTTTACCGTAGCCGGTTTGCCAAAGTAGTTGTTGATATATTCCGTAACATTTTTCGTTGTCACCCCGGTGTAAACATCTTTTTCACTTAAGTTCCAGTCATTATCATAGAAATAGTCGATACGGCTGCCGGAACTGTCGGTTTCGGATTTAAGCTTGTTATTATTGTAATAAGTCTTGTTCTGGATAATGAAGGTGGTTGGTACCGAGTACAAGGCTACATTAGTCTTGCCTGTTTTAATGCTTAAGCCATTCCCCGCATTATCGTAGATATTGTTTATATAGCTATACAGGGTATTACCAGTATCTGTTGCTGAAGGAACCCACTGTTCTGTAATCCGGTTAAGCCCGTCGTAACGGTAATAGGTGCTGTAACCCCGTTCATCAGTGGTATGGTTAACCGTCCCGTTAGCATTATAGCTGATGGTTGAATATGTCCCATCCGGGTTATCCTGACGGATCAATCTTCCGGCATAATCGAATGTGGAAACCGTTACGGCTGTATCAGTATCGTTTAAATATTTGGTGTCTGTCTTTTGGGTATTGCCGTTAGAAAGAATGAGATAGGTTAAGCTTTCAAGAAGCATAGGGTTTGCGGAGGAATTATCCTGGAATTTTACTGCGGTTAGCCGGTCAAGGTTATCATAGAAATATTGGATAATTGAACCGTTAGGTTTGGTTTCTGTCTGGACATTACCGTATAAATCATAGGTATAGGTAGTTGTATTCCCTTCCGAATCAGTATGGGTATGGACTTTGCCGCTGGAATAATAGGTGTACCGCTCACCTACATCGCCACTGTAGATATCGGTTGTCAGGTTGTCCAGGTTGCTGTTATAGAGATTAGCGGATATTACTTTGGTTTGACGACCCATGTTGTCATGGGTTATCCTGGTCACTTCCCCGCCGTTAAGCGTTGTTTTTTGCAGATTGCCGTTTAGGTCATAAACATAAGAGGTAGTATATCCTTTAGCTGAAAGTTCACTTGTTTTCCAGCCAATGTTGTTATAAGTATAGGTTGTAATTTTGCTTTCTCCGTCAGTTACGGTGTGAATGTTTCCGTAGGTGTCGTAAGTATAAGTGGTGATATGACCATTGGGATCGGTTACTGTCTTTAAGAGCCCTGAGATATTGCAGCCAAACTGCTGCTGGGCTTCGGTGCTGGTATAGTAGGTATAGCTGGTTACGGCAAAGTCGGCATCGTTAGTACCAGGGATGTACTGCTCGGGTGTTGAGCTATTAGCCAGACGCTGAGCTTTTTTAATCACGTTAATGTTATTCGCGTCATAAATATAGTAGGTATATTTTCCTGTTGTATTTACCTGATCCCCTTCGTCTTTTTCCCAAATCTTATTGTTCTTGCTGTCATAACCAAAGGATTTAGCGCTGGAATCAGGGTTGTAAATTGTAGTAATGTTTCCATTGCTGTCCCTTACATATTCAGTTTTATTGCCGTTACGATCGGTAACGGATTCAGCTTCCCCGAATTTATTTTCTCCGTTAGCATCCAGGGTGTAAACTACCGTACTTCTCCGTCCGTCAGGGTCCTGTGTCTGGATCGGGTAAAGGGAGCTGTCATACCAAGTGATCTTTTCAACGCCATTTGAATCAGTAATTTTAACTTTCCGTTCTTCCGTATCATACATGTAGGTGCTGGTATTGCCATAGGCGTCGGTTAAACGAGCAATACGAATGTTGGTATCGCCTGCGGAAGTATCATAGACTACGGATTCAATGAGGTTATTGTCATTATCCCTGATTTCCGATATGAGACCATCCGTATTATATACATAGTATTTACTTTTCCCTGCCGGATCGATGACCCGGGTCAACTGGTTATTTGTATATTGGTATACAGTATTCCGGCCTAACGGGTCAGTAATATAACTTATTAATCCTTGGGTATCATAGGTAATATTGAATTGCCTGCCAACCTGGTCGGTAATCTGGGTAACATTACCTGTTGTGGCATTAACCGTCAAGGTAATGGTATTTCCGTTACGGTCTTTCATCCAGGTCAGTAAACCATTCGTATTAAATCCATAGGTATATTGGTCTTTAGTAGTCAGGATAAAGCTGTTATCCGCTTGCTTGACTAATGTCGAGCGGGAATCGTTGGCTGTATACGTTCCATCCGTTTTTTTAGTAAAGGTCATGGCACTGCCGTTAGGCAAGCGTGCTATTCTCTGGTTAGTCAGATAATCCGTCAGGCTACCCTGGAATCCAAAGGACCATCCTTTTCCTAAAGGTCCATTTGTCCGGCCATCCCGGGAATTATAGGTACGAGTAATATCCAGGGTAAAACCTGGAATTTTAAGCGACATGTCGGTATAGGTCCGGGCAAAGTTGCCGGAAGGATTGACGTTTTCTTCACCGAGGTGGATAAGTTCGGCCACGGTGCTCACCTGTTCTTGCTCGAAGCTGCCAACCAATACACTTTGACTGTTGGGTGAACCGCCGATAATATAAATCTTTCCATCTACAGTAGCTGTGCCAAAGCCACTTGTTTTATAAGGCAAGCTAGCTTCAACCTGCCAGGTGTTGGTCGCAGGGTCATAGACTTCTACGGTATCTACATTGGAATTAATACTACTCACATAGCCACCAAGTGCGTATATTTTCCCATCGACTGCCGCAGCCCCCAGATTTTTTCTGGCTGTGAGCATATTGGCATCAGTGCTCCAGGTATTTGTCACCGGATCATATTGTTCAACCGTGTTAAGGTCAGTTATTCCGTTTTCTCCGCCAATGACAAAAATATTCCCATTAACTGTTGTCGTTCCAAAGGACCCTCTCGCTGTCGGCATACTTGCTGCCGTACTCCAACTGTTATTGGTTGGATCATATATCTCTACTGTACCAAACCGGGTAGTACTATTATATCCGCCAATAGCATAGAGCTTGCCGTTTAGAGTGACAACGCCAAGCCCTGCCCTGGCGGTCGGCATATTCAATTTTGTACTCCAAGTATTAGTTGACCGGTTATATTCCTCAACAGTATTTAAGTAACCTGAACTGCTATATCCTCCAATGACATAGATTTTGCTGTTCACCGCGACTATCCCGAAATCTTTTCTGGCTGTAGGCATGCCGGTTAAGGTATAAGCCGGCCAAGAATTTGTTACTGTGTTAAATTCTTCAGTAATACTTAAATAACTATTGTTGTTATAGCCGCCGACCGCATAGATTTCCCCGTTTTGAGCAACAACGCCAAGTCCGGTCCTGCCTGTAGGCATATTTTGCAATGTACTCCAGGTAATCGTTCCCGGATTATATTCCTCAGTTATATTAAGCAACCCGTTACTGTTAGAACCGCCAACCAAATAAACTTGATCTCCTAAAACAGCCGACCCAAAATAAGCCCTGGGATTAAGTAACGCTGTCTTTGCCGACCAACCTTTTGTTCCTGGGTTGTATTCTTCAACAATACTAAGGTAATTATTACCGTCATAACCTCCGAGTGCATATATTTTCCCTTTTACTGTTGCCGTTACCAATCCGTTTCTGGCAGTTGGCATACCGCTTAAACTGCTCCAGGTACCGGATATGGGGTCAAATTCTTCAACGGTATTTAAGCTGGAACTGTTTTGACCGCCCATTGCATAAATTACACCATTTAAATTCACAGCGCTTAAAGCATACCGGTTTGTCGGCATACTGGTTTGGGTATTCCAGGTATCCGTTGCCGGGTCATACACTTCTACAGTATTCAAAGCACTGCCGTTATACCCACCAATAACATAGATTTTACTACTGACAACGGCTATGCCAAAACTACTTCTGGCAGTAGGCATACCGGTCTTTGTGCTCCAAGTATCGGTAACCGGATTATATTCTTCTACTGTGTTTAAGTAAGATGTGCCGTCCGATCCACCTACCGCATAAAGTCTGCCGTTTACAGCTGCTAACCCAAGATCTTTCCTTGCGGTGGGCATGGGGGTTAATGGGGTCCAAGTGTTGTTGCTGTAAACCTGCGTGGTACTCAGGACACTACTATCATCAGAACCACCCATAGCATAAATTTTACCGCTTAGATCCGTTACCCCTGGGCTTTTTCTTGGGGCAAAATTGACGATGCTAACGGTATGGACATCAAGGGTCGGATTATAT
>Ga0209639_1002097_pt1 | contig 16823 bp, 23 predicted proteins | sample EPASupsiteHSE605_FD_187268 | JGI IMG/M metagenome (GOLD analysis project Ga0209639, IMG submission 187268) | Bioremediated contaminated groundwater from EPA Superfund site, New Mexico - Sample HSE6-05 (SPAdes) (version 2) | ecosystem: Environmental > Aquatic > Deep subsurface > Groundwater >...
AAGAGTAGGTATGGAAATTCAACAGTAATTCTCCCCTAATACTAATTACTAACTAATAATAATTATCCGTTGCTAGTAATTGGTAATTACCATATTTTTGTCACTTGGTGATCAAATTTCACATTATATGCTTAACTCAAAATATTTATTACAAAATATCTGAAAATTCATAAAAAGTACTTGTATTATTCTGTGGATTTGATATAATAGTAAGTGAAGATAGTTAATCTTCAAATTAAATATATTATTTAAGGAGTGGTTGGAATGAAGCTATCAGCAAGTCAAATAATAAAAGGCGAAAGATATTTAGATAATGCTAGACATATACAATATCATAGACAACAACAATTAGTGAATTATTTAAAAGGTATGAGAAAAGATTTATTAAATTGCTCGATGGTTCAAAATGACATAAAACAATTAAAAGCTGATTTACAAGAAGCTAAAGAAAGAGTTGCTCAATTAGAAAGAAAATATATGTAAGGAGGAAAAGTAAAAATGGATATTATTAAAAAGTTTGTATGTGATGTAATGAATGGAAAGGTTACAATTACAGAGGTAGAAAAACAGAGGTTTATAAAATATTATAAAACGGTATTAGATAAAGGATATTATTTAACTGTAGATAGAAAAACAAAAGAATTTATTTTATCAAATAAACACGTTGAAAGAAATGAAAAACAGTTAGCTAATTATGATGAATTTATTCAAAACATATTTTTAAGAGTAGATTAAACTCAACTAGGTGAGTATAAATAGGATTTAAGCCTAGTGCGTGAGGTAGAAATACCTCAGTATCAAAATATAAAGGAGGTTTAAACATGTCATACAAATTAAAATTAACATTAATTAAAGCAACATTATGTGTAATTACAACTATAATTCTATGCAGTATATCAAAGTATGTGTTTCATTATTCACCAAATCCAATTGAAACCATTATTCTATTTTTAATTTTAGATTCAGAGGAGGATTAATCATGAACAACATTCAAGATTTTTGTACTTACCTTGAGGTAAAAATTAAATGTAAAGTAACATATAATATTGATGAATTACAAAGGAGGATTACATTTTATATTAAATTAAAAGAGTTGGATTTTAGTTTAACTTATAAAATTGATTATTATAAGTTCTTTCATTTTATTTCTTATACTGATTTGTATATTTTAATTAAAACATGTTTAGACAACGAACTAAAATATTATATTTATAAATAAGGAGGGTTCAAAATGCCACGTTTCAACGATAACTTTTATGACAATTTGATAATTTCAACATCTTTATTAAATAAGCATCACATAAAATACGTTGAACAGCTAAGAGGTAAAATTGTAATAGGAACTATAAGCTACTACTCAACCTCAAACAAATGGATAGACGATACCACAGGATGCAGAGGAATAGGAGTAAATACTCTAGTTGATTACATAGAAAGGAGCAAACAGCATGAAGCTAATGTACTTATATATGTAGGTAAAGCAAAAGACTTTAAACCATTAACCAAAGATGATTACAAAAGAATGTTAAATGCTAAATACGGTAAAATAAATATCAAAAGCACAAATTAAAAGTATATAAATCCACACTATAATGATATACTAATAGTGAAGGAGGTTTAAAATATGAACTATTTAAACAATATAAACAAGGCAATTTCTGAGAGTGGAATAAAGAAAAAATATCTTGCTGAAAAGCTTGGCATTGAATATGAAACTTTTAGAAAGAAGCTAAATGGCAAGAGCGAATTCAAAATTAGTGAGATTATAAACCTCACTTCACTACTAAATATAAATTTAATGGAGGTATTCGATAATGAGTAAAATAGTAAAGTTTACAGAGGTTCAACACCAATGGTTAGGAACTGCAATTGTTAGAAATCCGGAAACTAAGGTTTTAGATGAAGTTTCTTTAGGGGTTGTTCAATCTGATAAGAAGTTAAAAGAAGTTGGAGCGATTGAACTATTTACAGAATTACCTATTGGATTAGTAGCAGTTGAAGTAACAAAGCTAGTTGATGTAATCACAACATACGAAATGGATTCAGAAGAATTCAAGAAGGTTGCAAATCTTTCAGATGCTCCATGTGAGACAAATTCCGAATATCCATCTCAACAAATGGATAATGATTCAGAATCACAAACCATAGTAGCACATGTAAATATGTAAATTAAAAATTAGGAGGGAATTTTGATATGTTAAATATTGATGGATTAGTAAAGATAACTAAGATTGAGGATATGGAAGGATCAAAGTGCTCTAAAGCTTGTATATATTTTGGAACTAAAAAAGGTAAGGATTCAGAGGAGTGGGAAAACAGTTTTTTCAATGCTATGTTAGTTGGTGAAGCATTCAAGAAGGTTGCTGATATAGAGGATAAAACACAAATCTATATTACAAAAGGACTTGTAAAAAATGTTTCATATAAAGGCAAGGATGGAAAATCAAGAAGTTATTTATCATTAACAATATTTGACTTCACAGCAGATGAAAAGGAAATTGATGATATAATCAAAGCTTATGGGAAACCTAAAGAGGGAAATAAGAAAGAACGTACAAGAAAACAAAGGCGAACTTCACAATTAACAGAAGTTTCAATCGACGATAACGATATACCTTTTTAACATATAAAAGTTGTTAATAACCACATTAAAAAGTTGGTAATTTAACAACTTTTTTCTTTACTTTTGTTCTAAATAGGAGTACAATTGAATATAATAGGAGGTTAAATAAAAATTAAACAAGAGGGGGTTCTAGTATGGATGCATTAACAAAGTTAAGTAGACAAAAGCGGAAAGTTGACACTAGAGTTACAAATGGTAATAAGGATATGATAATAAAGGAAATTAACAAAAATATGAGTGACTTTGGATATGGTAAAATACCCAAGACAGCATCTATCCAAGAGGTTCAAAGGATGAAAAAGCAATATATGGACAGGCTAACATATGATATTGTTACACTTGCAGTTCAACAAGGAAAGTCAATTATTGCTGAAATTGAATCAAGAGATTTGAGAAAATCAGAGGATTCTGATAGCAAAAAACTTGCATCATATGCAAAAGATTTAGCAAAAGCTAAAAAGGAAAGTAATAAAAAATTAACTAAAAATGAAGTTCAATTTTTAGAACGTGGTAACAACAACATCAAAGGATATGGAAACAGTGACATAATATCATTATTTGAAAAATCTAAAAACAAGAAGGAAATTGAGGAGTTAATTAAGGATGTTAAAGAACAAGATACAAAGAAGATATTTTACGATAAGCAAAAACTATTAATTGACAGAGCATTTCAAAAAATAGGGATTGTCAGAGAAGAAGATTTAAATAAAATTAAATCCAAGCTTGATAAAATGGATTTTCAAGATGCATTAAACCATTCAAATTATCTTTTAAATTCTTTAGAAACATATGACAGCGGTCAAGGTAAAGCATCTAATGGGGATGAAACAGAACTTGCAAATGCTAGGCTTGATGATATGATGATTCAATTAGATTTAAAGAAAACAGGAAAACAGAAGGTTAAAAAGGTATTGAACAAATATAAGTAGGTGATAACATGCGTATTAACGAAAGTGAAGAAAAGAAAGAACTTGTAAATAGATTATGTAATAGTCTTTTAACTCAAAAGCAAATTATAATTGATAGATTAAAAGAACACGTAAATAATAATTTAATTCACTTTCAAAATGTTTCACATGAAACAATTCAACTTTTGGCAAACTTAGGTAAAGATGAATATTTATGTTTTGACACTGAAAGTTGTAGAGAATATTTTAACAATGAGCATGAGAGGGTATGGTGTTGGTCATTATCCAATACAATAAATGACATTGTCATATATGGATATTCCCTTGATGATTTTTTCAACTTCATGAAAGAATTATACAAATGGAAAGAGTTCAATTTTGATAAAAAAGCAAAGTCTAAAAATCTTAATATTAAAATGTGGATTCACAACTTAGCTTGGGATTCTGAATTTTGTAAATATTGGTTTGATAAAAACGGTTATAAATATTTTTCAAAAATCATGTATGATGATAATAGTGTTGAGGATGAATTTCTTGATTGTAACGCATGGAATATTGTTGAGAATAATGGACAAGTTTACAATGCTACAATACAAATGAAAATGAATGATATAAAAATAGGAAAGAAAACATTTAAATCATTTATAAAAATTAAAATGTATGACAGTGTAAAACTTATTCCGGATAAACTTGAAACAATAGGAACAGATATTATAAAAGTAGATAAAATGTTTTATAAACTAGGTTCTGAATTTGATTATGAAAAAATACGTCCTTATGATTATATATTAGAAGATATAGAAAAATGCTATGTATATAACGATGTATATATTCTGAAAGAGTTCATAAGACAATACTACATTAATAATAATCTGAATGGATACACTGCAAGCGGGATAGCATTTAATAACATGCTAAACTTTATGTTTCCAAATGCTTCTAAAAAGTATGAAGAATTTACAAATGTTTATCCAGAGATTAAAGACAGAAAAATAATTGAATTAATAGATGATAGCTATAGCGGCGGATTTACATATTGTAATAAAAAGCATAAAGGGAAAGTAATTGAAAAGGAAGGTCATTCGGTAGACAGAAACAGCAGTTATCCCTCAGCTATGATGTATAATAAACTTCCATATGGGATTCCAAAGTATTTCACAGGAAAATATAAGTTTGATGAAAACTATGACATAGCACTTCAAAAGGTTCACTTTGATGGATTTAGAAGGAAAGAAGGTTCTCATATTGGATTTATTAAAATAGGTTCTTGCTGTGATTTTCTCCAAGATATAAAAGAATATGGTTATAAAAAGAATGATTATACACACACCAATTTTGATGAAAATGGTCAGCTAATGACATGCAATTATAATCTAGTATTAACTATAGATGAATTGGAACTTTTAAAGAGTGTTTATGATTTTTATACTTATCGTAAGATAGGTGATACAACTTTGAAAGGTTCAAAGAATTTAGTTAAAAAATTAGATTATATAGAAGGAGTTAAGTTTCTTTCAAAAGTTGGTGATTTAGCAGAGTTTATAAATGATTGCACAGCAAGAAAAATAAAGTACAAGAAAGAGAAAAATAAATGTGGTGTAACTGTTGCTAAACGTGATATGAATTCTATCTATGGAAAATTAGGAAGTGGTTTTACTAGAAAGATAATGAATTATATCAAAGATGATGAAGGATTTTTTCACCTTGAAAGAAAATATATAAATGACAGTGAGTATGATTATGAAGAACGCAGAAAATATTATCGTCCTTATTCATCATTCACAACATCCTATGGAAGAATAGCCTTATTAAATGTAATAATAGGAATTGAAAAGAAATACGGTGAAGATGAATTTTTATATTCTGATACCGATAGTGTATATGCCACATTAAGTGTTAAACAATTTAGAACACTAGGTATTGAACTTCATAAAACAAAATTAGGGGCATGGGATATAGAAAAGGAGTTTACAAAGTTTAAATGCTTGGGTGCAAAGAAGTATCTTTTATATGGTCATGAATATGAGGATGAATTATCAGAAGATGAAAATAGAAATTTGCCAAGCAAATTATTTCCTCATTGCAGTGGTTTACCAAATGAAATACAAGATACACTGAATTTTGATAACTTCTATCTAGGTGCAATTTACAGAAAGAAACAAAAGAAAAAGGTTATTGGTGGATATAGACTTGAATGGATATACTTTACACTTAAAGATTTTACATTCTATTAATATTAGAATTTATGGGAGGTTCTTAAAATGGATTTAAACTATATTTTAAAAAATGAGGAACTTAAAAAATTATTAAAAAATTCAATAGCAAAAACATATAATAAATTTAAATTAAACTACGTAATAGACAGAGAGGACTTTGAACAAGAAGTTTATCTTTACATAATTCCAAGGCTTAAAAATTTTGATAATGACAAATCCTCTCTTAAAACATATTTACCATTAATCGTTATGAGTTGTGGTAGAACTTGCATTCAAAGTGCAAATGGACAGTCAAAGTTTTTTAATAAATTTGATTTTGAAAAAAGTCATTTATCTTTAGACTATGAATTTCAAAATGAAGGTAACGAAAGTGTGAGTATTCAAAACATAATATCAAATGATTTCGAGGATATGAATACAAACATACTTTTGAACGATATTTTAGAGAATTCTGATTTAACTGAAATGCAAAGAACATTATTAATACTAAAAGCTAAAGGGTATACAACTACAGATATTTCTAAAATTATGAATAAATCATTATCGGGTATAACTAATTTATTTGAAAGAACAAAGAAAAAAATTATAAACAATTACATTGTCTAATGGTATACTAATAGTGATAGAGATTCAAAATTAAATATGCGGTAAATGCCATTATCCAAACGTGATGAACGTTGGCACAAACTGGGGACAGTGTACGTGTATAATTTTGGTCATCTTTATTAAATCAAACGTAGCACCAACGGTCATATAGACATGTTTGGTGCTATTTTGTTAAGGAGGATTTCATATGTATTATGATTATAATAATGTACTTAGCAGAAATGCAATGCTTAATTTTATACTGACAAATAGAGGAGGAGGTAAAACTTACGGTTTCAAGAAAAAAGCAATTAATAATTATTTAAAGAAAGGTGAACAGTTTATTTATGTTAGAAGATATAAAACTGAGTTTGATGATATAACAACATTTTTTGATGATATTAGTCATGAATACCCGGAACACACTTTTAAAGCATCTAAAAAACATGCATACATAGATGATAAATTAGTCGGTTTTTTCGTTCCTCTATCAACAGCAAATAATAAAAAGTCAACAGCTTATCCATATGTAAAGCTTTTATGTTTTGATGAATTTATAATTGACAAGAAAAATCAAAGATATTTACCTAATGAACCAATACTACTGGATGGACTCATAGAAACTGTTGTTAGGCAAAGAGATGATTTAACTGTTATTTGTTTAGCTAATAATGTTACAATAGCAAACCCATATTTTCAGCATTGGGATATTTATCCCGACTTTGAAAAAGGTATAAAAACATACAACAGAGGTGAGAGAATATGTGTTGAACTTAATGCAGATGAAGAATTTATTGAAGCAAAAATTAAAACTAGATGGGGTAAATTAAATCAACATACCAAGTACGGACAACATGCAATTTACAATAAATCATTATCTGATGATGACTCCTTCATCATGAATGATAAACCAAGCAACTCAAAATTTGTATTTTCATTTATATTAAATGACAATGAAGTTGGGATATGGTTATTTGATGATATGTTTTACTGTGACAAGAAAATTATCAATACATCAAAGTTCAGATATGCATTGCAGATGGGTGATTTATCACCTAATAACAGAATGATAGAAAAAATAAATAGTAGTTCAATGATATACGTTTTTAAGAATGCTTTTAAAAATGGTAGAGTTTTCTATAAAAATAAGTATATAAAAAGCAATGTTTACGATATACTAAAGTATGTAGGTATTAGATAAGGAGGTAATAAAAATGCAAATTTCTGCAAATGGTATAGACTTAATAAAAAAGTTTGAAGGGTGTTTTCTAAAAACTTATGATGATGGCACAGGAGTTTTGACAATTGGATATGGTCATACACACAATGTAAAATGGGGTGATATAATAACAGTTGGACAAGCTAATGAATTATTGTTAGAGGATTTAAAACAATCTAGCAATGATGTACAAATTTTAATTGACAATGAAACAATAAATTTTTCTGTTAATCAAAATATGTTTGATGCATTAACCTCATTTGATTTCAATGTTGGAAAAAGTAATTTGATAACACTTGTAAAAGACAGGGATGAAAAACAGGTTGCTGAGAAAATCCTATTGTATGTTTATGCTAGCGGAAAGAGGTTAGAAGGATTAGCAATAAGAAGACAAGCAGAAAGAGCATTATTTTTAAGTGAACCAAAAATAAATATAAAGGAGAGTGTTAAAATGGTATTAATCAAATTTGGCGAAAAATCAAGAAGAGTAAAAGTTGTACAAGCTATGTTAAACTATATAATGCAATGGCAGTTAATGACAGATGGTGAATATGGCGAAAACACTTTAAGAGCAGTAAAAGAATATCAGAGGATAAATGATTTATCTATTGATGGAATTATAGGAGAACAAACAATTGATAAAATGCTTAGTGATACAAAACATATTATAATGAAGGGTTAGAGGTGTATTATGATAAAAGAAAAATTTTTAGGTTTATTCATGGTTCTTGGTGGATGGCTAAGTTATTTATTAGGTGGATGGAATGGAGTAACAGCAACATTATTAATGTTTATGGTAATTGACTTCATAACAGGATTGATATTATCTGCTCTGTTTAAGAAGTCAACAAAAACAGAAACAGGTGGTTTAAGTTCAAAAGTTGGTTTTCTAGGACTTTTTAAAAAGTGTATGATTCTTGTATTTGTTCTTATTGCTTATAGGCTTGATTTACTACTTGGAGTTTCGTATATACGTGATGGTGTGTGCTATGCATTCATAGTAAATGAACTTATTTCAATAATAGAGAATTGTGGGTTAGTTGGTTTTCCAGTTCCTAAAATTATTTCAGATACAATTGATATTCTAAAATCAAAAGAAAATAAATCAACATAGGGGACTCTTTTGAGTTCCTTAAATTTTATAATGTTTCACGTGAAACATAAAAGGAGGTTTCAACATGAGTTATCAAGAAACAGTTTGGAACTATTTAAGAGCAAAGGGTTTGAATGAAAAATCAACAGCTAGTATAATGGGTAACATTGAACAAGAGAGCGGATTTGATGCAAACTTGATTGAGGTTGGAAATGGTATAGGATTTGGGTTGTGTCAATGGAGTTTTGAAAGAAGAACACAACTTGAAGCATATGGAACAGATATAAATCATCAATTAGATTTTTTATGGAGTGAATTAACTGGTGAAAATACAAGTATAACAGGAGCATCATTCCAGTGGATAGAGCATAGTGGTTATTTAAATCATTCAGATTTTATGAGTGGTAACGGAAGTATTGAAGAACTAACCGCTTCATTTTGTTTTAACTGGGAACGACCTAATGCAGAACTTGCAAACTTAGCAAATAGACAAAGTTCAGCATTAACATATTATAATCAGTTTACAGGAACAACAGGAGGTGGAGGAACTGATCCAACACCAACAGGGAATTGTAAATTAATATATCCATATTGGTATGCATCTAATATTAAAATATCATATGTGTTAAATGATTTTGTACTAATGAGAACTCATGGTAATGTTGTATTAATTAAAAACCCAACAACAAACCGTTTATACTATGTAAACAAATCCTCTATTAAAATGATATAATAAATAGAAGAGATATTTTTATAAGGAGGATAAATATGTTAAAAGTAGAAGAACATGAAAAAAACATAAATGATTTAACACAAATGCTAAAAGTTGAAGGAGTTGACCAAGCTAAATTGTCAACAATACTTCAAGCACTTAGAGATAATTACTCAGAAGTTGGACAAACTATTACAGATAATACAAAGAAGATTGAAGAAATAAACGGATTAAATGAAGGATTGCGTTCAGCAAACATGGGTTTACTTTCAAAATTAGGAACACAAATAGCTGATTTAACAGCAAGAGAAACTCACAAAGAAAGTGGACAAGCTACAAAAGAAACAGAAGAAAAACCAATGTCACTGGATGATATGGCGAAAGAATTTTTAAAATAAAAAGGAGGAATGTTAAATGTCATTAACAAACGCACAGATACTAGCATCTATAGCAAGCACAACAACAAACCAGAGTTTAAAAGACTTTATAACAAATCATACTAATTTAGAGGTTTTTGGTAATTTAATAACCTCAGATACATTCACAATAGAAAAAAATGCTCTTTTAACATCTGTTGTTAATGGAATAGCAAAAAGAATTGTAAATGCAAAAATCATGGAAAACAAATTAAAGGAACTTAAAGGAGATAAAATTCCATATGGTTCACAGATTGAGGAAATAATAGCAAATCCAAGCAAGGGTACTCCTTATGATATGACCTCAGCAGATTTATTAACTCAAACATATCCCGATGTAAAGTCAGTTTACTATAAGATAAATCGTCAAGATAAGTACAAGGTTACTATATCAGATATGCAACTTCAAAAAGCATTAATCACACAAGGAGGTTTATCTGAACTCATTCAAATGATTGTAGGAAGTCTTTACAATGGAGATAACCTTGACGAAATGAAATATACAAAAGAATTAATAGGTTCAGCTGTTTTGAATAATAGAGTTAAAAAGATAATTGTAGGAACAACAGCAGAGTTGGGAGCAATAACTGACCCAAAAGCAACAATGACAATTGGAACTATTGACCTTGGTGCTACAGCAAACCAAAACGATAAAATGAAGAAAATTGTTCAAAAGCTTAGAGAATTATATTATAACTTTGGATTTGGTTCTACTCTTTATAATGGTTATGCTTCTATCAAAGGAGCAGAGGAAACAGACTTAACAACAGCATGTGATGGTAACGACCAAGTAGTATTATTAAGAACTGATATTTTAAGTTCAGTTGATGTTGAGTTACTTGCAACAGCATTCAACATGGATAAGGCTAATTTCATGCAAAAAGTAATTCCTGTGGATGATTTCAATGGATTTAAGGTTATTGGAATACTATGTGATAAATCATGGTTCAGAATAAATGATTCTTACTATGGGATTAAACAATTTGACAATGGCTCAAATCTTACCTCAAATTATTGGTTACATCATCATGGAATAATAAGCTACAACTTGTTATCAAATGCTGTTATTCTACTTGAAGCAACCGACCCAACATTATTAAATGTTTAATTAAATTTTAGAAAGGGGAATTTTTTAGATGATAACACCTTCATCAACAGTAAGGTTTCTAAATGTTCCCTTTTCACCTTCTCAAAATAATCTTATGAAATTTGCAAGTTTATCAGCCCAAACAGCATATATGGAAAGTAAACTTGTTTATACTCTAACTCCATGTTCATATATCAGAGAGGGTGATGGGGAATATTTAAGAGTTAATAAAGTTGTAGATGCTTTGTACAATTGCAATTATGTAATGTTTCAAAACGTACAGTTTGGTACAAAATGGTTCTATGCTTTTATTGATAAGTTAATATATAAAAACGGAAATGTTAGTGATGTTGTTCTTAAAATGGATGTTTACCAAAGTTTTCAATTTAATTATACATTAAATGAGAGTTTTATCGAAAGACAAACATTCAATACAGATTATTATAATACACTTGCTGATACTCCAACAACAGGAGATTTAACAGAAGTATGGAGTTATGAAAAAACAATAAACGGAGTGTATATAATTTTATTCAATGCTGACCCTACGAAAGATGATACTTCAACATCGCTTAATTCTTATCCGACTATAGGGAACTACTCTATGCCTTGCTACATGGCAATATGTCTTTCAAAGTTTGACATGAGCGATATTGTACAAGCTGTTAGTAATAAAGGTAGAGCAGATAGGATACAAGCTTGTTATTATGCTCCATGTACAATTATAGATAATACTGGATATGAAATACAAGTAATGGGAAAAGGTGATTTAAATATAGTAAGTGATATTTTATTAATTCATGATATGAATTTAAGTTTATTATCTGAAACTTTTACATTAGATATAGATATAGTTCCAATATTTAAAAAGGAAATATCATATCCATATTCAAAATTAGAAATAGTAGATAGAATAACAGGAAGATATATTGAACTAGATTTAAGTAAATTTTATAATCCTTTATCACCTCAATTTAAAATTTTATATAATATAACTGATAATGTTGAATACAAAATAATACCTTTAGATTATAATGGAATATCCTACTCAATAGAAAATGCTCTTGTAATTAGTCCAAGTTCAGATTTACCAGTATTCTCAAATTCATACTCGAAATATTTAAAAGATAATAAAGTATCAAATATGCTAAATGGTGCAATGAGTGTTGGAAGTGCAATAGGAAGCATTGCAACATTGAATGTTGCTGGAGCGGTTAACAGTTTTGCAAATATTGCAAGTGTAATAAATGCAGATGCAGTAGCAAGAAAACAGCCTAACCAAGTTAGTAATATAAAGGGTGATGCTTTCGAGTATGCAAACTACACAAGTTCAATATTTTTTAGAGTTAAGCAAATGGACAACGATCATATGAAAATTGCTAGAAACTTTTGGAATGCATACGGTTATCCAGTTAGGAGAATTGATGCATTTAGTAACACTTCAAAAAGATATAATTTTGTAAAAACAGTTGGAGCAAATATTATAGCTGACACAATACCATCAGAATATTTAAAAGAACTTGAAAAGATTTATGACAATGGTGTGACAATTTGGAACTCAGATTATATGAATTACGATATTTTATAAAGGAGGTTAAAGAATGGAAACAGTATTAAATAAAAAATGGCTAAGTGATCAAATATTAAGTGTTGGAGATAATTACTATATAAATATGCATTTTTATAATTTATTATATTTAATGTGTATAAATAGATTTATATGGAAGAACTTACCTAATAATATAGATGCTGATTTTATAGAGAAGGAACTTGCAAATAATGGAGAAGTAGCTTTTATTAATCATCCATTGTATGGTTATCAAGTTTGCTATTGCATGGGTGATTATATTAATATGTATGGTCGACCAACAAAATATTTATGTTGGACTGCAAATAATGTTATCAATGAATGGTTTGACGCAGATGATATTGTTATAATTAGAAACAATAAACTTTCGCAAAATTCACATGATTTTATTAGAAGATATTCAACATTGCTTGGTGAAATACAAAAAGTTAAAGAAGTAAATTTAAACGCACAGAAAACGCCAATTGTTGTTCAGTGTGAAGAATCAGAGTATTTAACACTTAAAAATATTTATGCACAGTATGAAGGAAATGAACCAGTTATATTCAAGAAAAAAGCAGTTAATATAGAAGGTTTAAATGTTCTTAAAACAGATGCTCCTTATTTGCTTGACAAGTTACAAGGTGAAAAAATTGACACATTGAATGAGTGTCTAAATTTCATGGGTATAAAAACCGTAGCTGATAAAAAGGAAAGAATGGTAACAGATGAAGTTGAAGCAAATAATAATTTAGTTGATATTTGTTTATCAATGTTTTTGAATACTAGAATACAAGCAAGAGATGAAATAAATAAAAAGTTTGGTCAAAATATAGAAATTGAATTAGCAGAGTTTTGCAAGTATGAATTTGAACCTAAAGTAAAGGAGGTTGAAGAATAGTGGCAAAATATACAATTGAATTAAGAAGTATTTTAGATTTAGAAACTCAATTCCCTCCAAATGAGGATGCATTAGCGCTTAAAAATATACTTGCAAATTATCCTTTAGAGAATGAAAACTTTTTAGATTTAAGTAGAAAGGATGGAAAGACGAGAAGAGAAGTTTTAAATGATAAGATATTAAATCATTATTATTTTTCAGAGATAGGATTTGAAACAATTCCAAGGTTTTTATTTGCTTTAAAACGTAGACTTGATGAAAAAATGACTTTGTATAATCAGAGATACAAGTCAATTGATTTAGATATTAATCCGATTAATAATGTAGACATGACTGAAAGTTTTACACATACAATCACAGGGAGTGGTTCAATTGATACTAATAATACAGATACAAACACAGGTACAATAAAAAATGATGGAAGTGGCACAAGTTCATCAACAAATGATAACTTAAATGTTGGAAGTGATACACCCCCTACAGAATTACTTGAAGCTGATATACTTGCAAATAAGTTCGCATCTACAACAGCACATGATAAAAATACTGCAAGTGGTGAAAGTACATCAACAAATACACAAACTTTAAATACAACAAATCATTTAATAGGAGATATAAATACAACAGATAATAAATCAGAAACATACGAAAGAAAGGAGTTTGGTAGTTCCAAAGGTTATACATTTGCACAAAATATCGACCAATGGAGAAATATCATGCTAAACATTGAAGAGGAAATTATAAACGAATTATCAGATTTATTTATGAATGTATGGTAATATTAATGATATAATAAAATATATTAATAAAAAGGAGTTGTAAGAATGAATAAAAATGATTTAGTACAATTATTTACTAATCCCCAACCTATACCTTCAACTTTTAATGAAGGGTTCTCACAGTATGAAACAATTAGATATATGATAGGATTATTAAATAATCTTATTGAAAATCAAAATTCTGATGTTGATGAATTGAATGATTTACAGAACAAAAAAGTATCTATTTCAGATTTAAACAACAAATATAAACTTAGCGAAATTGCTGATTTTACAGGAACATGGCATGGATTGAAACCAGTTCAAAGCCAACAGGGGCTTGAATCAATGGTTTCAAATCACGAAAATGAAATTAATGGAAATGTAAAAGTTGTTACACTTTTAGAAGATGATTTAACAGGAGAATCAAATAAAGCCTTGTTACAAGCTGTTATTGATGCTTATATCCCAAGTGAGGTAACAAGCACTTTTGAAACTCCTATAAACGTTCCAAAGGGTGGAATAACTATAAAAATTGCTAAAGGAAAATACAAAATTAATGGATTTATTATAGGTGAAAATGTTCATATTATTGGTGAAGGGATGTGGAATACAGAGTTAATATTAACATCACCAATAACTTACAAAAAGTTTACACAGACAGGATTTCAAGGAGTATGGAATATAGCATTTAAGGATATTACATTATCAAGTGAAACAGGAAATACAAATCTTATAACACCATCAATAAGAGAAGATATTGTTAGAAAAGAAGAATACATTACTGAAAGCGAATTCACAAGAGTATGTTTTTCACATGCTGATGTTGGAATGGATTTACGAGGATGGAATAACAGATTTAAAAACTGTTTTTTCAGAGATTGTAATATCGGATTAAATCTTGATACTTGTTTAATGACTGACCCATATGTAGTAACAGCAAATCCAGGCGATAATTTGTTTGATGGATGTACATTTAACGCATGTGATGTAAGTGTAAAGATGAAGTATGGGCAAGGAAACATGTTTATAGACTGTCCTTTATATCAATCAGATTATATCCATGTAATGCTAGGAGAAAATTGCAAAGGAAATATGTTCATTGGTGGAAGGTTTGAAGATGCCCCATCTTATCTTGCAACAATAGAAGGTGGAGATTTAGTCACTATAAATGATGTTGTATATCAATGTATAAAAAACAACACAGCAGATGCAATATCTGAGCCAAATGTTGGTGCAGATTGGGAAACATATTGGAGAGTAACTACTAATTGGACAACTACAAAACAATGGGTTAACGGAAAGAATTATTTTGTTTCAAATGCTATAGCAAATGAGTTTTTAGGTGTAAATTTCTATTTAGGAAAAACAACACGTGCCGGAAGGAATGGAAAAACAATTAACATATCACCTAATTTTAAATATCTTAAATTAGATGGTGACCAATTCACAAGAGTTAAAGATTGTTGGACAGGGGCATACACAGATAAAAAGATTCTTGTCACTGATAATTCATATAATGCTGTGATGATAGATAATCATAGCATCACAACAGAATTTATCGGCACAACACCTAAATATTATGAAGAACTTCTCACTTATGGTTCAAGAGCAAAAACTATTAACGGTGATTTAAAATTAACAAACTTGAATAAGTTCTATATGAAGGGTGAAAATAGTGACTACTACTTTACATATGGAATAGGTTCACCAAAAACATTCGATTTTAGAAGTGATGCAAATCTTAGTTTTCAAGTAAGAGAGGATAGTGGACTAGTACATTTACCTAAAAATGCAATGATAGTTTCATTAACTCCCAGTGTGACTTCAACAGTTGTTTCTGTCCCAAATGTTTCAACAACAGATATTGTATTACTAACTCCAAGAAATCAAGCTAGTGCAAATTTTATGCGAAGTAATGATGTATATGCAAGTGTTGAAAGTAATGACAAAATTAGAATATCACATCCAACAACAGCAACAGGGACGTGCCAATTTAATGTATTGATTTTATAATAAATGAAAAGAGTAGAAGTTTATTCTACTCTTTTTTCTAGTTTTCTTCTTTTACACATTCACCTAGTGAGTTTATTTATTCCATTCTATAAATAATCTTTCTTTTAATTCATCAAGTGTATACGTTTTAATAGCACGTTTTACGAGTTTGATATTTAATGATATAATAGTCATGTTATTTTCATAATAAAAGTTTTTAATTCCTATTCCAAATTCATCAGAAACCTGTTTTAGTGATTTACCTTTTACATAATATAAGTAAATTCCATTGATTGAAATTGCATAAGTTTTCATTTTAATTTTCCTCCTTTACAAAAACAGTATATTCAGTTCCATAATAATCAACTATAGAATAAGCATAATAACCAACATAAGCTGAATCTTTACAGATTAAATGACAACTTATTATTTCTCTAAAATCACCTTTAGCATCAGCAATAGACTTATAAAAATACATATACAACCACTCCTCAAATTTAATATTTAACTATGATTTAATTAACTCTACAATAATAGTATATCACACTGGTAGAATAATGCAAGAACTATTTATTAATTTTCATAAGATTTGTAATAAATATTTTGAAGTGAGCATATAATGTGAGATTTGATCGCCAAGTGGTAAAAATATGGTAATTACCAATTACTAGCAACGGATAATTATTATTAGTTAGTAATTAGTATTAGGGGAGAATTACTGTTGAATTTCCATACCTACTCTT
>Ga0209639_1002098_pt1 | contig 16816 bp, 16 predicted proteins | sample EPASupsiteHSE605_FD_187268 | JGI IMG/M metagenome (GOLD analysis project Ga0209639, IMG submission 187268) | Bioremediated contaminated groundwater from EPA Superfund site, New Mexico - Sample HSE6-05 (SPAdes) (version 2) | ecosystem: Environmental > Aquatic > Deep subsurface > Groundwater >...
ATATTTCCAATTCGCATTCTTTTCTGAATCATACTATCAACAACCCTCTCCTTCTTCGGTAATAATTTGATAACAATAGTACAATAAATAACTGGAACAATGTATTTGAGGCATTGCTGATGATTGATTAATTTGTAAACTGTATAATTAACCCTTCAGCTGTCATCACACGTTTACAAAAGAATGGTAAAACAAAAGTATTCTTTTCTGTAACGTTAGCATTAATAATAGCTTTGGAACCATCTTTTAAATCAGCACTTTTCATCATAGCCCCCATTGCATTCTCTCTCAGAGATCTCTTTGACAAGCCCCCAATACCAAAAACATAGGTACTTTTAACTTCTCCTTTGGCAGTTCCAACTACTCTGAAGTTATTTTGACTAAGCACCACACTCGTTTGGTTTTGGTTCTGATTAGAAATAAGATTACTTGATGTTCCACAACTTGAAAGACTTAAAATTGTGGCTGCGAGAAAACTTACAAAAATTACTTTTTTCATAATTAATTAGAATTAAACCTCCCCAGTTTTTCATGGTCGGCATTAGTTTATTTTATAAAGCAAAGGAAAAGTGCGCTCTTGTGTTAGTTATAAAGACGGTAGTTTTGTTGGAATAGTTGCATGTAAAATTCATTTATAGAACATATCACGCAAAAAGAGAACCTAATTTGTTAGGCTCTCATCTTGTAAGATAGTTTTCATTGAAAAAAGACACATTTCAATTAATCAAGATCCTTTATCTTTTTGTCGAGCCAAGTAAGCAGCTCCTCTTTTGCCTTTCCGGTTTTTTCCTGGATTCTACCCAGTAATTCATCCTCCTTGCCATCAACATACAGCAAATCATCGTCTGTTAAATCAGCCCATTCTTGCTTAACAGCACCTTTCAACTGATTCCATTTTCCTTTTAATTCCAATTTGTCCATAATTTTACATTTTTAGTTAGTGTACATTTATAAAACACGACCTACATACTATTTGTTTATTTTCACCACTATCCTACCATCTATAATCAACTTCAGCAACTTAATCATAAACAGAGCATAGTTCCCCCCAGTCAATTTTGCAATAATCAGTAAACCAATAGGACCCAGCCACCCGTAGCATCAGTATGAAAGTTATGAGAAAGTGAATATCAGTTTAATAAAACCTTTAACCTAAGCTGTTGTTCCTCTCCAATGTGCTCCCATCGTTCAATCACTGTGCCGTTTTTATCTATCAGAACATAAAAAGGGATTGTTTCAAAATTATAAATTTTAGACAAATCATCATTTTCCAAAACAGATTTATCCTTATGCTCGTTGTTCAATACCTGAGGCCACACATTTAGTTTATGTTTCTCAATAGCCTGAAGCCAACTGCTTTTATCTTCATCTAAAGATACACCGATAATTTCCAGCCCTTTACCCTGATACGTACTGTATAATCTTTTAAGGTTTGGGACTTCTTTCAGGCAAGGCAAACACCAACTAGCCCAAAATTCGAGCAGCACATACTTCTTGTTCTTGAAATCCGACAACTTAATAGACTTTTCGGAAAAGCATTTCCTTGTAAAGTCGGGCGCCATCCCTCCTACCGAGCTATTCTTTTTAGATTCTTCCTCCTTTATTTTTTCCTCTAAAAATTTCCCCATTAAACTACTCTTAATATCCTTTGCAAGAATATTGTAAAGAGATCTTATCGAATCAACATCCATAGTCTCCTAGACCAAAAGCTGATACAAAATATCCGGCGATATTTGGAAAGAGGGATACTGCGAACTAAAATTCAAACGAACACTATCCATTGCTCCCCTTAGATTATCAAGTTCGGCTATCTGGTAGTTAATCCCATTTTTTAAGCTATCACGATTTGGTGCATCCTCTTTTAACAAATGAAACTGTTTGATTTCGTTGAGCAGATTCGTCAGCTTTTCAAAGTTTAATTTCTCATAACGCTCCATATCCTTGCGAAAAACAATATTCTCGTCCTCAACTTCAGTCCCTGATAATTTGTAAGCGTACGGTGCATTCCTATCAATCCATAATTTCATTCGGGTAGGTTCCTGATAGAACCTGGCAGCTGAAATATCGGGAAAGGACAACTGAGCGGCAGTAATTCCCTTTATTTCCCCCTCAAAACGAAATTTCCCATCAATAACTATCGCAGAATCGATTGATCTCTGCCACTTATTATTTTGCATTGTGAAATAAGCAAGCTCGATGACGGTCGAGTCTTTCAGATTTTCCACCTGCCCTTCCAGCACAAACTTATCAGGCGGTAACTGCTCACATGAAACCAAACCAATAATCAAACAAATCAAAGTCGCAATTCTAGCTATCATACTAATATATATTTTAATTACTTTGTCAACTACCTACTTTACAATAGAATATAGTCTCTCTTTATCTTTATACAAGTCTATAACTTCCATAGTCCCATCGGGGTGAACCAGAATAGCATGTGGGATGCCTTGAATATAGTATTTGTCTTTATTACTAATATGGGATTGCCTTCCTTTGATATTAGTTTACTGAGCAGGTCATTCTGTTTTCTTCACAATTTCTTTTGTTTCTGTGTCGTAAATTAGTATTCCCTCTGTCTCGCTGTCAAGTTGTCCAATCAGTTTTCCGGTTGTGTCCCAAACAGAAGATTTTCCTGCGCATTTATACCCTCCTGATTCGCCAACATAATTTGCCATAAATGTTACCAAATTATTGTGCTTAGCTATGTCTGACAGTTTTTCCATATCAGCATCAATTCCATTAATAGAACTTAAGACACTTGCTATATAAAGTGTTGCATTATTTCGTTTTGCAAACTCACAATGCGCTTTATTAGAAATTTCGTAACAAATTGCAGGAGATACAACTTCTGTTTCAAAATTTAAAACAAGAGGATTTTTGCCAGCTTTAAAAATAGATTCTTCCGGTGGATATAAATACTGTTTTGAGTAGGTTATTCGCTCCTTATGAGGTTGGAATATAATCATACTTACAAACACATCACTCTCATCTTTAGTTGGTAATCCAACTCCAATCGTGATTCCATTTCTATCACTTAAATTCTGAATCTCATCTAATCTTGTGTCATCTTGATTGGTTGCAAGATTCTCTGCTAAATCAGGTTCGTAACCAGTTACTGACAACTCAGGAAAAACCAGCATATCCGCATTATTCTGAATTGCTTGTTTTATCCACTTTAAATGATTTTCAATATTTTTCTCAACATTTCCTTTTATTGCCTCTATCTGCGCTATTGCAACTCTCATTTCGTTGTATTTAAATTTTATATATCAAACAGATAATTTACGAATCAGCCGCAGTAAATTTCGTCAGTCCCAAAATAGGTTCGGGCATGGCTTTCTTATTATTTAGCTATTCTAATGTGTTTAGAAACAACACTAAACTTTGTATTTCTTTTCAGAGTAACAAAGACGGATTGTATTGATCGGATACTAAAATGAGGCAAAGCATTTAACCTGGTAGAATAAAGTGATTCAACTTAGATTCATGGTTAACTATTAAGGCTCAAAACAGATATTTACGGTTATTCGATCATTAGTCTAATTACTAAATAGACAAGCAGCAAATATAACATTAATTTCTAAATTGCAAGATAAGTCATTTAATTAATTATATTTGCATATGAAACAATTGATAGAAACCATATGCATCGTATCTCTGATTGGTTGTATAGCCTGCACAGGTAAAAAGACGAATACAGTACAACTACACCAAACTGTGGAGAGTAAAACTGATACTTCAGTCGATTCTGTTAAATCTTATACCATAGAACAGTACGTAAATTCATGGTATGGTTATATACTCTATTATCCATCCTATCTGATTCCACAAGGAGAAGCAGACAACAGCGACGGCCAAATATTTCGTTCATCAAACGGAATAAAACTATCAGTCTGGGGTACTAAAAACACCCTCTCCTTTTCAAATACCCCAGAAGAAGAGTTTGCATTCCGAAAGCAATGTTATAAGGAAGATAAAAGCAAAATAACCTACGAAAAAAGAATAAAAGACACTTATACTCTTTCCGGCATAAACCCTGATGGTAAAATTTTCTATCAAAAAATAGTATTCAATAAAAGCAAAGACATTTTTTACATGGTGGTTTTAGAATACCCTGAGAACTATCGCCAACAGGGAGATGAAATCATTAAAACATCAATCAATTCCTTTCCAACTTATATTCCCAAATAATTTCGGACTACCGCTATGACAGACTTAGCCGATTTATTCGTTGGAAACGATTCCCTTGAGTCATTCTCAAAGAAATTGCGTTGTAAATCCATTTCAGAATCAAATAAATTAGTTGATATCTTATTATAAAAATTAGCTCTGGAAGAGCGTTCTGTTACCATCATTTTACGCACATTATCTGGTTCTGCAATAAAAAGAAGCTTGTTGTGTATGGATAAAGAGTCGGCTACAGCATCCACATCCTGGTTAGCTCCAATGTATACAAAAACCCAACCACTATTTTGTAATTCCTGCACGAGATGTCTTATCATTTTTTTATCATACTCCTTTGAAGCATTCTCATAACCATCTGTTATGATAGTAACCAAAACCTGATTATTTTCACTGGAATTCAGCTGACATCTTAGTTTTGAGATACAACTCCCCATAGCATCATAAAGAGGTGTACAATTATTGGGCTGATAGTCTTCATAGCCTATCATTCTGATTTCCTCGACAGGAACAACATCATAAATAGTTTTGATACTTTCGGCATTGAAACAAACTAGCGTTACAAAATGCTTTTGGTATTCTTGGTGTACACTCTGAGCCCTTTGGATGGATTGCAATGTATCATTCAAACTTTCAATAGCTGGTTTCCTAATAGACTCCATTGATCCGCTTTCATCAAAAAGAATTAGATTAAATACATTAACTTTCATTTTTATACTTTTTATTAGGTAAATAACTATTGCAAAAATCGAGTTTTATTAAATAGGGAAACAACTTTTGCAAGCTTGCAAAAAAATTGGCAATAAGGAATTAAAGCTTATTTTTGCCTCCGTAAACATTAAATGAAAGTTATGCCTATCTGGAATATTTTTAAGAGAAAAGAAACGTGTAATGCCATTCGATTGGTGGCATCGGATTCATTTGGTTTAATTTCCAACCAAATTATTTATGTAGAAGGTAGCTATGATACCTTCTTCAACCAGTACATCGAAAATAATTATGACAAAATTACATCAATCTTCAAAGAAAGATCGGAAGAGCTGGATTTCATTTATCTCCCCATCATTCAGGATGACATCCTATCTTCTACAGAGGAATTTACAAGTTTGATAAATTATTTTCTTCCTTATTCCAATACTAATCGGACTCCTATTAATCATAAAATAGAAATAAAAGAAAGTACTGCTATTCATTCACGAAAGTTATTTACTTCTTTCAATTATTCAGGAAAGATACAGCCCGGATTATTAAAGTTAACAACCGAAACAGATGAGGCCGGCAATTTCATTTTTGAATATTTGCCGTTGGTAAAATCCGACTATTTAGAAAAACAGATTGCAGATTATGCTTCATGCATAACAATCACTCCAACAATAAAAATAAAGACAGATTTAGTTACACCAGACGAGATTGATCGGAAACTGGGAAAAGGAGGAAAATTAGAAGACGAAATATTCTCAAAACGGCTTCGTAGTAATACGGCAAGGAAGTCCCTGTTTGACGAAGATATTGAAGTAAAGGAAGATCTTCACAAGCTTTACCACAGAGAACGCAATACGATTGAAAAGATAAAAAAGAATATTGAAGAGTTGAAAAATTTGGGTTACTACGAAATTCTAATCCGGGAGATGCTAAGTAAACTCATTGATGAAACAACGAACAACCAGGAAGCTATTCAAATAAGCAGATTGTGCATGGATTCGGAGTTTAAAATATATCTCCCGGACTATAAGAATGTTGAAATAAAGATGACAACATTACCAAAGGCACTGTATATTTTATTTCTACGCCATCCGGAAGGAATCATATTGAAGCAGCTCTCTGATTTTGAGCCGGAATTAATGAAAATCTATCAACTTATCTCAAACCGCGAAAACCTATCGGACATGAATAACAGCGTTAAGCGAATGTGTTCACCAATAGACCAGTCTGTAAACGAAAAAATATCCCGAATCAGAGAAGCATTTGTTAGCCAAATCTCCGATAACTACGCAAAACACTTTTACATAACAGGAGACAGAGGCAAAGAGAAATTAATACAGATAGACCGAAGTTTAGTCTCCCTTCCGGATTCTGTTAGTAAAATTAAAATATCCAATTATTAAATATAAAATTATGAAAAAGTCAGCTATTTGTTTGTTCTTTACAGTTCTTAGTTATAATTCTTTTGCACAAGGATTTGCTACATTTGATCCTATAATCAATGAACCTATGAGATCGGTACCTGAAAATTATTTTGATCAAGCAGAACGGGTAACAGGTTATGTACTTGATGAATCTGGCTCAGTGATAAGTAAAGTTCAACTAAAAGTCTCAATTCAGAGTACCGATTTTGGTGAACGTATACAAGTTGTGGGTATTTATAACGTTAATCCTGGATTTGGAGCAAGCTGGGAAAGAACATCTGTTAAAGCAAATGTTATTGGAGCTCTCTCTCCTATTACCAGACAGCAACAAGTTGCCTATGCCAACTTTAATTATTGGGTTGACTTAAGGGGAAAGAAAATATGGTTCTAGTTCATGTATATAACAATTGAAAAGTATAGTAACCGTTCGGCAACGAGTATATAGGAATCGGTTTCAATCAACAGTAATTTTACCTTTCCAATAATCGTCTAAGAAACAATTTACATAGTCTATCAGAATCCAGTTTTTAGTTTAGTTTTTATACCAAAAACTAGATTTTGGTAGCTATTTTCGGAGTTGTTTTTCAAATGATGGGGAAGTATATACAGTTCAAAGCCCATTCTGTCTCTGACAAGTCCACTGATTGTATAAAAACTCTTTCGCATATCAACCGGTTATGTACAGAAATAATATCGGTGGGTATTATTTAAACAAAACATAGACGTTGATATGTATCTGCACAATAATTCCCTTATACACTCAACTCTAAGAATCCCGCTAAAACGTAACTCAATGCCATTGGGGTATTATAACTCAAGAACATCTGTCCTACAAATTGGTTCGCTGCTATTTGTTGAATTGAACATATTAGTTTTTTTGTAAACAGAAATCAAAAATACAGTGAAAACGGGAATCCAACTACAGTAATTATGGGAATAGATAATCCGGAGCATATGCACCCAGTCCAGAAGGAAAAGGAAAGGCAAATAGGATCAAAAAGATTTGATTTAAATAGCCATTCCGGCAGATATGCACCCATTTTTAGAGAAAAATCGGGAATTCAGTTCATTTTTATTGAATCATTAGAGAAAGCAGCGGTGCGTTGAACCTAATTCCGGAGCATATGCACCCATTTTTGTTCTGGACGCATCAAATAGGGGGCAAAGTTTGCTTTTTCGCTCTTTTTTCCGGAGCATATGCACCCAGTCCAAGAAATTTGACGATGAGCTATACTATTGAAAAATAGTATATTCCGGAGATGGTTCACTTAGATTCCGGCGCATAAGCACCCACCCGATTTTACTTTATTTGTGACTTTTCGAGTATTTTGCGTGATAAAGAAATAAATCACGCATAGATATGTCAGGAAAAGTAAAACGAATGAGCACAATTAAACAATTGATTCAGCTGCACCTGTCGGGCGTATCCAACCGACAGATTGCAAAGCAGCTAGGTATTTATAAAAATACGGTAAACAAATACATCCAGACATTGAGCCTGGATCCGTTAAGTTGTCAGGATCTGCTTACCTTAGACGATCCTGTGCTGGAAAGACGTCTGCATGCCGGTTCTCCGGCTTATTGTCAGGACCGCTTCGATGATCTGAAAACGCTTTTACCCTATATAGAAAGTGAATTAAAGCGAAAACATGTAACCAGACATTTGCTTTGGCAGGAATACCGACAGAGTCGTTTTGATGGTTACAGTTACTCTCAGTTCTGTTATCATCTCTCCCAATTGGAATCTGCCCGCAAGCCAACAGCCATTCTCACTCATAACCCGGCAGAGAAGCTATTTATCGATTTTGCAGGAGATACCCTCTGTTATGTAGACAAATCAAGTGGAGAGATAGTTTCTGTTCAGGTGTTTGTTGCCTGTTTGCCTTTCTCTGACTACACCTATGTGCAGGCAGTGATGGATCAACGGACCGAAAGCTTTATCCATGCTCTGGGTTGTTGCCTGCAGGAATTGGGGGGATCTCCCAAGATACTGGTACCAGACAATCTGAAGGCTGCCGTAATCAAAGCAGATAAATACGAGCCGGATATCAACCATGTACTTGAAGACTTTGCCAACCATTACGGGTGTGTTGTAACGCCCGCCAGGGTGCGTAAGCCTAAGGATAAGGCTCTGGTGGAAAGCAGCGTAAACAGGATTTATCAACGGGTTTACGCCAAACTGCGTCATCAGACTTTTTTCTCTCTGGAAGAGCTGAATAAGGCGTTAAAAGAAAAAACGCGGGAACACAACCAAACCCGTATGCAGCAAAAATCGTATAGCAGGGAAGAACAATTTCTTGCAGAAGAAAAAGCACTTCTCAGGGTATTGCCGGTCCATGCGTTTGAAATAAGATACTATACAGAACTGAAGATTGCCCAGAACAATTGCATCTATCTGGGCAGGGATAAACATTATTACTCTGTACCTTTTCAACACATCGGCAAACAGGCCAAGGTTATTTATACCCGTACGCTTGTTAAGGTTTATGTTAAGGGTGAACTGGTGGCTACCCATCCCCGTTCATACAAATTTGGCTATACCACACAAAAAGAACATCTGTGTTCAGCCCATAATCACTATCTGGAGCGAAGCCCTGAATATTATTTGCGGATAGCTGAAAACCGATCGGAGGCGCTGTACAGGTTAATCCAACTCATTTTTGATAGCCAGGAGGTGCCAGAAATATTATACAAACGCTGTGACGGACTTCTGAGCCTGCAACGCAAAAGTGACCCGGTTCTCTTTGACCGGGCATGCCATATTGCGACAGAGAACCATATAACCAGCTATAAATTTGTTCGGAACCTGATGGATAAAAGAGATCTTATCAATGAGCAAGAGGTCTCTGGAGGAACTCTGCCCAAACACCACAATATCAGAGGAAAGCATTATTATCAATAACTATTAAAAGAATAATCATGGAACAAATCAAGTCCAGACTAGCCGGTCTCCGGCTCCCGGGAATGGCCCATTGTTGGCAAACCCTGTATGAAACGCGTAAGGCAAATGAACTATCGCTGTCCGATGGGCTGGAGCTGTTGCTTCAGTCCGAAGAAGACCAACGCACAAGCAACCGATGTGCCAGACTGCTTAAAAATGCAGCTTTCCGCTATAAAGCCTCCATCGAGGAACTAAGCAATGATCCGGCAAGAGGAATAGATAAGTCGCTGATCACAAGACTTTCTCTGGGTGAATATATAAAAAATGGAGACTCTATCCTGATCAGCGGAGCGGCCGGTGTGGGTAAGAGCTTCCTTGCATCCGCCTTGGGTCATCAAGCCTGTTTGCAAGGTTATTCGGTGGCGTATTACAACATGCAGAAACTGATGATCAAACTCAAACAAAACCGGCTGGAGGGTATCATAATCCGGCAGTTTGAAAAGCTTGCAGCAACCGATCTGCTCATTATTGACGATTTTGGACTCACTACCCTCGAAAGACAACAACAACTTGATCTTATGGAAATCATCGAGGACCGTCATAACAGAAAGGCTACGATTATAGCAAGCCAGTTCCCTGTGGCAAGCTGGTTTGACATTATTGGAGAAGAGACGATTGCCGATGCAATTTTAGACAGAATCGTACACACATCGCATCGTTTTGAACTAAAAGGAGAGAGTTTAAGAAAAAAACTGTAAATTTGGCAGATTTAGAAATGTTCGTTAAGTCATAAAATAGAGGCATATCTGCTTTTTGGGTGGGTGCATATCACCGGAATAGCTAGGGAACAAGGATGCAGTAAAAATGGGAACAAAGGTGCAGTAATAAGTTATCTAAATTTTATTAACCTGCGTATCTTGGCGTTCAAATTAAAAAGTCAAAGCCATGGACGCAAAAAAGAAAGGACTTATTATTATGTATCACCAGATTCATTCACTTCGCAAGCACGAGGGCTTTTCCATTCAACGGATAGCCGACTATCTTCAGATTAACTTCCGTACTGCCAAAAAGCTACTGGGCATGAGCGAGGAGGAATTTGATCGTTTTATGGAAAAGAAGTTTTCTAAGCCATGTCTGTTAGACCCTTACAAAGATTTTATTATTCACTACCTTAAACAGTTTGAAGATGCCCCTGCATCCGTAGTTCACGACCGCATCAAAGAGCATTTTCCATTGTTTCCTACAGTTGATCCCAAAACAGTGTATAATTACGTAATGCATCTGCGCAAACAGTTTAACATTCCAAAGGTTACAGCTAGTGAGCGCCAATACACGGCAGTTCCTGACCTTGCACCCGGAGAACAGGCCCAGGTTGATTTTGGAGAAAAGAAATTGCGTACCAGTAATGGAGAATATGTAAAAGTACATTTTTTCATTATGCTGCTTTGTTATAGCCGGCAAAAGTTTGTATTGTTTCGGGATTCACCTTTTACATCTGATAGTGCCGCAATGGCACATGAGCTGGCATTTTCTTACTTTAAAGGTATCCCTCAAGAAATTATTTATGATCAGGATAGCGTTTTTTTGCATCGGGAGAATCTGGGTGATTATGTGATGACAGATACATTCAATAGCTATCAGTCCTCCCGTCCCTTCCGGGTTGTATTCTGTCGTGCGGCAGATCCGGAGAGTAAAGGTAAGGTTGAGAATACTGTAAGGTATGTAAAGAATAATTTTCTGTTCCATCGCACTTTTATAGATATCAATCAGTTGAACACAGAGGCTTTGAATTGGCTGGAACGTACCGGCAATGCTATGGTGCATAACACTACCCGACGAATTCCTCAGGAACAGTGGTTAAAGGAACAACCTTACCTTATAACGTGGCATCCATTATTCCCACAAACAAGAGAAGAAGGACACCGGGTTTTAAAGACAAACACAGTCAAATACAGGGGGAATAGCTACTCTGTACCTTTTGGTACATACAAAAACGAAGAAACTCGTGTACATCTCAAAGAAGAGGGTTCATATTTAGATGTTTGCGACCATAGTGGTCAAACCATTGCAAGGCATCAGATACCAGCCGGGGTTGGAAACAATATCGTCAACAACAATCATCGCAGGGACACATCTATCAAGCTGGATCAGTTACGTTCCAGGGTAAAGGACTGTTTTATGCACAGCTCAAACATCTTGTGTTTTGTGGACCGCATCGACCAACGCTATCCACGTTATGTGCGGGATCAGCTTAGTACTTTGTTGATACTGGCTGAAAGCTATGGTGCTGAAGCATCCGAAAAAGCCATGGATTTTTGTGTTCATAACGAATTGTTTAGTGCCAATGATTTTAAGTCTCTGTTAGAGAGCTCGAATAAAGTAAAAAAGTCAACCGAAAAGACAGCTGTAAAACCACTTGGTGGTACTCAAACTCAATTACTGGCAAACATAGAACCAGATAAGTCCAGAATCAGCGAATATGAATTAATCTTTAATCAAAACACCAGCAACCATGAGCCAGTACATACCACAAATTAAGAAACATGCCACACGTTTGCGTCTCTCGGGTATCAGTAGCAATATAACCAACTTACTGCTTGATGCACAAAACCACTCGCCCAGTTACGATGAGTTTGTGTTTAACTTGTTTTCCTACGAAGTCAAAGAGCGCGAAACCAAACAGCAACTACTTCGAATGAAATTAGCCAAACTTCCCGTTAACCATAATCTGGAAGAGTACGACCACTCTTTTACCTGTGGTCTGAATCCAACTCAACTCAATCAGCTGCGTGAATTAAATTGGTTGGATCAATGTTACAATATTATGCTTACCGGCCCTTCTGGAACAGGCAAAACTTATATCTCTGCCGGATTGGGCTATGATGCCATACAGTGTGGTTACAAGGCATATTTTAGAAATATCAGTGATATTTTGTCAACCTTACGCTTAAAAGACGTATCACCAAATGCTGCCAAAGAGTTTAAGCGATTAACAGAAGCACAATTGATAATTATTGATGATGTAATGACTCTTCCGGTTAATCGAGAAGATGGCAATCGTTTTTTTGTATTTATTAATCAGGTATATGAAACCACTTCGTTTATTATCACAACCAACAAATCACCAGCGGAGTGGGCCAGATCCCTTGATGATGAAACACTTGCCACAGCATTATTAGACCGTTTTTTGTATAAGTGTCAACTCATACAGCTCAAAGGAAAAAGTTATCGTATGCAAAACAGAAAAACAATTTTTGAAAATGAAACAAAATAAGAAAATATCTTTATTTTTGCTCTGAATTTACTGTATTGTTGTTCCCGAAAATACTGTACGTAATGTTCCCAAAAACACTGTATAACATATTCCCATTTTCACTGTATTTTTGATTCCTGTTTACACACAAATCTAAACGGAATTATTTCTTGATACAACAGCCGAGTATTGAACGCTTACAAACCTGTTTGAAAGACCTCTTTAACAAAACTATTTTTCAAAATGACAAAGAACGATTTGGACCAAATGGACCAAGTTTATTTGATTTTTAATAACGTCCTAATTTTAATGGGACACTAGTGATATTATCTTTAAAATTAAAGATAATATATGTAAAGAAACAAAATTTTAAAAGAGCTATATTAATTAAAATTCATCATTCAAATTTTGAATTTTAATATATTTCTTCAACAATATTTCCCTTATCATCAATTATATAACTTGAATTTATTGAACTTTCACCATCCCATTTTTGAACATACGTATAGAGATTATTATTTTTATCTTTAAAAAAATCTTCAGCTGCTATAAATTGTGGTTTTATTACTAATTCATTGAATTTATTTATATAACCATATAGATTATCTATCTTTACTAAAGCTAAACCTTGATTGAAGTTACCCACAGAGAAGTATTGAAAGGGTATTACAATTTGGCCATTTTCACCTATGAAACCCCACTTCCCCTCTTTGCAACATGCTGCAAAACCTTCTGAAAAATTAAATACATTCCAATAAATAGCTGGAGTAAGTTCAAGACCGTTAGAATCAATAAATCCATAAAACCCATTTTTTTTATAAATCAGAAATTTAGTTGTAGATGGTATTATTAAGTCATATAGGCATGGAGATATTTCTTTACCATTAGTATTTATTAACCCATATTTGCCATCTTTAATTACGAATCCAATCCCATTAGTGAAAAAATTTAATTTTTTAGGAAAGCTCAACACTTTGGTTAAGACTTTTGTATGACCGCTAATTGAGTATATTTCACCTTTTTCATTATGCAAACAGATTTCATCAAATTCAATATCAGTTATTAGTCCGTCTGCATTCGCTAATCCCCATTTATTGTTTAATTTAACTGCAGCAAAACCATCTCTAAACTCAGTTATATAGTTATATTTTGCATCTAAAATTGTTTTCCCATTCTTTAAAATTCCATATGGACTATCTGAAATCTGTGTTTTCCATTGATCTGTATACTCATTTTCAACAAATATTGAACAATTGTTTGTTGAAGGATAAATCAAAGAATATTGTTTATCGTTGAGTTTAATTCCATTATTATCAAATAAATTATATCCATAATTTGAATCTACTGTAGACCAATTACTAACTACAGAATGAAATTTATTACAACTTTTAATTTGAATTCTTCGTCCTCTTTCTAATGGTATAATTTCATTCCAGTTTTTATCAAATAGACCATTACTAGAATAAGAATTTGCATAATATGAACCTATTTTATTTTGATCTGGCCCTTTACCAATAAGAAATAGACCATTGCTAGAAGGGAAAATAATATCACAATCTAAATCAGGTGATATTTGAACACCTTTAGTATTAATTAAGTAAGATTTTTTATCAATAGAAACTGAAGCAACATCGTTTGAAAAATTAAATGCCTTTTCAAATTTTAGAGGTATTTCAATTTCTCCTTTCAAATTTATATATCCATATTTAAGCTCCCAACTATTCGTTATTCTTTTTCCAACAATTGCTAATCCGTTATGAAAAGAGGTAGCAAAATCATAAATCAAAGGGATTACGATTTTTCCAGTATTATTAATAAAACCATATTTTACATATCCTTCTTCATTTTTTTTTCCAATCATAGCCATTCCTTCACTGAAATCTTCTATTTCATCATATATTATTGGAATAACTTCTTCTCCTTTTTTATTTATAAATCCATATTTATAGATATATCTATCTCCATAATTTGCTACATAAGCTAATTCATCAACAAAATCTCCTGTTCTATTATATTTAAAAGGAATTACTAGGTTACCCTGTAGATCAATAAAACCATCTAATAACTTTTCATTACTAACGCTAGCTAGGCCAGATTTAAAATTACTTGCTCCATGAAATTTTAAAGGTATAATTTCTTTTAAATTAACATCTATAAAACCATACATTTTTCTATCATATCCATAGAAGCGATGAACAACAGCACGATTCTCAGAAAAAGATCTTACATCACTATAAGGTTTATCTAACCAATAAATATTAGCATTGTTTTCATCAATAAATCCCCATCCCATTCCTTCGTCAGGAAGGGGTACTTTTATTAATAAACGGCCACAACTAGGATTATTAATTAAAATAAATCTAAAATCTTCAATTACTTTTCCTGAAGAATTTAATATTCCATATAAACCACTCTGAGCTTGTAAAATTGTTAGTTCTTCATTTTTTAGGTAAATAGTTCTTCCCATAATAGTATGTATGTACCATTCCGTTCCCTAGATAGGTATGTATTAAATATAAGCGTAGGAACTATTGTATACATTAAAAACTGTCATATACAAACGCTCTGTTTATTTAACAAAGATAGTATTTTTTTCAATAAAGCCGTTTTATGGCAATTTATAATGCTAATTTATAATGCTAATCAGTAGTTGTATCCAAAATTGCCGGATTCGTTCTTTATAGGTTTCGTCAAATAGGCGGCAAAAGGTTTTCCATCTGCTTGAATTTCTCACTTCTTCATTGTTTACCAGGCTGGTGAGCGAACAGACTATATCCATCTCTTCGTCGAAGGTGGAAACAACATCGTAAAAACGTTTGAACGTAATGTCTTTTGTTCGGCAAATTTTCTCAACATACTTTTTTTGATCGTTAAGAAAATCAAGTTAGTTATTCATAGGTCTAATATTTATTAGATTTACATGTAACTGACAACTATTACTTGCTTGTGTAAATTTCGCAAGTGATTGATTGTGTGTTTTATACATGGTTTAAAAATGGCTACCTATGGGTAGCGTAAATAAGTAAGCGTTCAATAATCGGCTGTTGTATCAAGAAATAATTCCGTTTAGATTTGTGGCATACAAAATAAAAAAATACTCTTATGCCAAAAATGACAGATTATGTAGCTTTGTGGGAAAAATTGTATATTCCGGACCAATCAGGTTCTTCGTCAAATTTGGTGCTATCCAGATACTGCAAGAACGACTTTTCTTCTTTGCAATTGGAAACCCGCTCGACCATACATCTCTCTCTTTTTGCTTTTAAGTCTGTTGACTTCCCCTTCAATGAGTCCATTTGTCCAATTATATAATATAGCATTTTTAACGGCATTTATGTCGTGATTGATGCCATTGACAAACGATTTTAAACTCTTCAGTTTAGTATTATTATTGCTTTTCAACCAATCTTCCAAATCCTGTATTGAAGAGCCATTGATGACCTGGCGAAATGAGACATAGGCTATTCTGAGTTCTTTCAAAACGGATGAAGATTTCAAAATTTCTTCAGCCAAAATATGTGATTCATTACACTTGCCTGTCTGTTTAGATAGACCCCACCCTGGGTTGGCAACATGTATTGCCAGTCTGTTTGGTGAAATCAGCTTCATTCTAATAGTTGCAACATTACCTATCGCCTTTTGTTCTATAACATTTCTTGTCCTCTTATAGCTATAATCAGGAAAGACTTTATGAAACCATCCATAAAAAGCGGTTAATTTACCATTAAAGCCTAATGATACAATCTCTTTATAAATATCACGCATATTTATGCCCCTATGACATCCTTCGATTATATTACAAAGAAAAACATGATAATTATTTGTTCCGTTGCTAAGTCTCGGTTGAGGAGCTGTCAAAAGCCAATATTTTTTTACTGTACATTTGTTTGCATGAATGATTTTCGCTATTTTTCTTTGCGAAAAGCCTTGAAATTTAAGGCGTTGGACTTCTATAAATAGAGTTTCTGATCTTGGAGATATATGAATAGACTTTGCCCGTTCCAACAATTCCGTGTCCACAATTTGTTTATTCCGGTGAAACAGGTTCTTCGTCAAATTTGGTGCAGACTATCCTGATTTTGAAAGAACTACCTTTCGTCTTAACAGCTCAAATCCCGCCCTGCCATACATTTCTCTTTTCTTGTTTTTTAATCTGTTTACATGACCCTCTACAACTCCATTACTCCAAGGGTATTTAATGGCATTTTTTACTGCTTTTAAATCAAGATTAATGCCATTTATAAAACTTATGTATATTCCGGACCAATCAGTACCACTAATTCCGGAGCAAACGGTACCAGTATTCCGGACGAAACAGAACCACTAATTCTGAATTAACCGGTGCCATTTGTTAAAAAATAGCATTCCTATTAA
>Ga0209639_1002100_pt1 | contig 16803 bp, 14 predicted proteins | sample EPASupsiteHSE605_FD_187268 | JGI IMG/M metagenome (GOLD analysis project Ga0209639, IMG submission 187268) | Bioremediated contaminated groundwater from EPA Superfund site, New Mexico - Sample HSE6-05 (SPAdes) (version 2) | ecosystem: Environmental > Aquatic > Deep subsurface > Groundwater >...
ATTCCGTATTTGAAGGCATTTAGCAGTAATTTTTTAAAGGCTTTAGATGTAATTTTTTGGCAAAATAATCATTTGTAATCTATTTTTTCGCTTTTAAAGTATTTTTATCAATTTTGGCAAAACCTCAGTTATCTGTTGCACTGATCCAGAAGTCAGTTGCAAAAACAGTAACATCATATTCTTTTGCTAAAAATATTGAAGTTAGTCCTCTCCCACAACCAAGATCAAGTACTCGCATGCCTTTTTCGAGCTCTAAAGATTCCGACAATTCTTCAATGATTTTCATTGAGTTTGGTCCCATCATATTTTCTTTGACAAAATCAGTGTCATATTTGTTACTTTTTATAAACATCACCTTGACCACCTTTCGTGTATCTATTTCATATTATTCTATACAGTTTGGTCCTTATAATGCCACCATGAAGTTTGTTGACAGTACCGACATAAACCTCAACCTGAATTTTTATTTGTTTTTAAGACTCTTTGTAACTTGACGTATCACAATAACACATTTTGAAAAGTCATAATATTTGATGCCTGGACATTTGCAATAGCAGACGCATACAACATTATGAAAAAGCAAAACAATAAATCACAGCGAAAAGAGCCCCGTTCTGTTGCGATCACATCGCAACTTTCAGAATATCCTCTATTTCCTACGATCCCAAAGCACAATAAGGAAAATTAAGCAAGATTCTGAGCCATAAATTAGTCCTCTTGAGCGAAGCGAAAAGGACCCCGTGCTCCCGAAGCGGAACTCGGGAGCGAAAAGGACCGCGTACTTCCGAGACGCAATTTGGGAAGCGCGACCCAGGCGGCAATTCGGGTTGAAGAGTTCCTCTGGGCTGAATGAATAGAACAGAATGAAAATGAAAACAAGATCTGAAAGGAAAGGAAGTTTCCTTCCTTTCTTCCTTTCTTTATTTCAATTCATGCCCTTGCTTTCATCTTATCCACTATTATGTAATCCTTGATGGCACTTACAGAATCGAAAGGCATGAGGATATAGTTATCCGCTTTTTTGTATCTGGAAGTGTCAAAGTTAGGATTCGGGGTGATCATCAGGTCAATGATGTTTCCCCCTTTGATCTCGATTACAATGTTGCTCAGCGTTCCTATCTCTGTTCCGTCGGTAGCCATCACCTGCTTGTTGAAGAGAAGGTTCCTTGCAAATACTTTCGACATTTTTATCGTATCTCCGTCTCACTGTTATGCGGATTTGGGTAAATCTGGCTTTCCACTTTGAATTTTACTTCATTTGAAACTATATTCTCTAAAAACTTTTCCTTTTTAAGAGTTACTTATTTAAAGGGTTACTCATTTAAATTTTTACCTGTAACCAACATAACCAGCCGTTTCTGTGGGCTTCTGGCCTCCCTTGAACTGCGCTTCGATCTTTTCATAAAACTGAGCAATGTTTTCCGAAATAGTGGGCTTTACCTTCTTCAGAGCTTCCCTGAAGTGCCTCATTTCGATCTTTTCTATATCGAAATTCTCCCTCAGCGCAATCATAACAGCTTCCCTGCATACGGATTCGATATCAGCACCTACATAACCCTCAGTTATGTCGGCAAGGATTTCAAGGTCCACATCCCCGGCAAGAGGTGTGTTCTTTGTGTGGATCTTAAATATCTTGAGTCTGCCTTTACGGTCAGGAGACCCCATATAGACCAGCCTGTCAAAACGGCCAGGACGCAGGATTGCAGGATCCAGGAGGTTAGGGCGATTGGTTGCGGCGATGACTACCACGTCTCTGAGCGTTTCAAGCCCGTCCATTTCTGTCAGAAGCTGGTTCAGCACCCTCTCTGAAGTGCGGCTGTCTGTGGACTCCATACCCGGCATACCAGCAACTGAATCGATTTCATCAAAGAAAATTACACACGGGGCAACCTGTCGCGCTTTCTTGAAGGTTTCCCTGATAGCTTTTTCCGATTCTCCAAGCCATTTTGAGAATATCTCAGGCCCTTTGACGCTTATGAAGTTGGCATTGGACTCTCTGGCAACGGCCTGGGCTATCAGAGTCTTTCCAGTCCCTGGCGGGCCGTAAAGCAGGATTCCCCTTGGAGCTTTTATACCCATTTGGATGAATTTTTGCGGACTTTTAATGGGCCATTCCACAGCCTCAATTATTGCCTGCTTTGCCTCATCCAGACCTCCAACATCATCCCAGTTAACTGTGGGCATTTCCACAAAAATCTCTCTCAGAGCCGAGGGTTCAGCTTCCATCAGGGCATCTTCAAAGTTTTTCTTGGTTACAACGATTTTTTCCAGCCTTTCCGGCGGAATCGTTTCCTTTTCGAGATCAAGGTCAGGCAGGTTTTCCCTGAGGCAACGCATGGCAGCTTCCTGTACAAGAGCCAGAAGGTCAGCGCCCACAAAACCCTGAGTCCGCTCAGCCAGGTACATCAGGTATTTATTTGTCTTTTCTTTCTTTTCTCTCTCCAGGGCAGTTTCATCAGTTTCGATTTCGACTTCCGCTTCGGTCTCGATTTCTTCATCTCTCTCTATAGGCATGCCCCTGGTGTGGATTTGCAGGATCTCGTACCTGTCCTTAGTGTCAGGTACACCTATATGGATTTCCCTGTCAAAACGACCCGGTCTCCTGAGCGCGGGGTCGATTGCGTCCACGCGGTTAGTGGCACCTATAACTACAACCTGCCCTCTTTCTTCCATTCCGTCAAGAAGAGTCAGGAGCTGGGCAACCACTCGCCTTTCCACTTCTCCTGTCACATTTTCTCTTTTTGGAGCAATGGAATCAATTTCATCTATGAAAATGACCGAGGGCGCGTCTTGAGTTGCCTCTTCGAAGATCTTTCGGAGCCTTTCCTCACTTTCTCCATAGAACTTCCCTACTATTTCTGGGCCGGCAATGTAATGGAAACTTGCTCCAGATTCATTAGCTACGGCTTTGGCAATCAGGGTTTTTCCGGTTCCAGGCGGGCCGTAGAGGATAACTCCCTTCGGAGGCTCTATGTTAAGGTGACCGAAAAGCTCAGGGTGTTTCATAGGCAGCTCTATCATTTCCCGGACACGCATGATCTCCTGACCAAGGCCTCCTATGTCTTCATAGGTGGTTACCCCCCGTGTTGCTTTTTCGTAGCCCTGTACCGGTTTTTTCCGAAGTTCAATAATTGTTGCTTCCGTTATAAGGACAATTGTGTTTGCAGGATCAGTTTCAACAGCAACCAGGGGGATTACCTGGCTTGTAGTAAGGGATTCGGTCATGGGCTGAGACATAGAGTTGATTATCGGAATAATGTCTCCCCTAAACACGGGCCTTTTGAGAATATGCCGTTTTATGATCTCATTTGCATGTTCTCCGAACTGAAGTTCAGGTCCTCCCTGTGTCATGCTTTCCGGGAGCGCCAGAATAAGCTTTTTTGCTTCCGGGGCATCCACCTTTTTGAGGGTTACCTTCTCTCCTATGGAAACGCCTGCATTTTGCCGGATGAAGTTATCAATTCTCACGAGTCCCTGTTCCCAATCCTGCCTGTCTGCTCTCCAGACCTTTGCCGTGGTCTTTTTCTTCCCCCTTATTTCCACAATATCGCCTGGCGAGAGCTGAAGTCTCAGTAAAGCTGTAGGGTCAAGTCGGATAATTCCTCTTCCAAGGTCGATAGGATATGCCTTTTCAACCTTTAACTGTATTTCTTCCATGGATCATCCCGAAAATAGTTGTCTTTTTGATTGTAATTTTGATTTATAATTACATATAACAGATACCGAAATTTGTAGAAATTCCGAACTGCGTATTACGGAACTACCTGTTCTATATTAGATTCTCTTTTTATTTCAATGCCTACCATCAGGGAAATTTTATCTCATAAGGCTTTGTTGCAGAACACCCGGGATCTCGAATTTTCAGTCCAGACAATAATTTTGTCTGTAAGAAGTACATTTAATAAATCAGTTCTTTATATTATAATGCCCGGGATATATTATCCTCTATACCCTCCATTTCTTAAATAAGTTTACCCTTCGTTCCTTTTCCTCTGAGGATTTAATATATCTACAGCTTCTGTGTATAAAACTGTTTAATAGAACTCAAAATATGACATTACTCGAATTTCAGTATCATTAGAATTTCAGTATCATTAGAATTTCGGTCGTGTCCACGAGTTATTGATCAATTCCGAAAAAGCGAGTACATCCCCCAATATTTAAATAAAATGTAGAGAGATTTTTATGCTTATGGTTTTCAATAACTCACACCCACCACCAGAATTTCAGTATCATTAGAATTTCAGTATCATTCGGACTTTGGCGTCTCTCAGAATTTATATAAGGAATGTTCAGGAATTGAAAGTATGGACCTTGAAATAGTACAGAATAAAATTATCGATTTTATCCGGAACGAGACCCATAAAGCAGGTGTAAACGGGGCTGTTGTAGGTATCAGTGGAGGAATAGACTCAGCCCTTACTGCAACACTTACCGTAAAAGCTCTGGGAAATGATAAGGTACTCGGAATCCATATGCCCGAATCCGGTCTCACCCCGGCTGCGGACAGTGAAGATGCAAAAGCCCTGGCAGACTGGCTCGGTATCGAGTTTCGGACAATTGATATCTCAGGAATCATTTCGGCTTTCATAGCTGCAGTCCCTGAGGGTAAATCTGCAGGCAGGCTCTGCAAAGGCAATCTGAAAGCAAGGGTCAGGATGTCTCTTCTCTATTTCCATGCAAACCAGATGGACCGTATGGTTATGGGAACAGGCAATAAAACCGAAATCCTTCTTGGCTATTTCACTAAATATGGAGATGGAGGCGTTGACCTTGAACCAATCGGCGGGCTTTACAAGACTGAAGTCTGGGAACTTTCTCGAAGGCTTGGGATTCCGGAAGCTCTTATTACCAAAGAGCCGTCTGCAGGCCTCTGGACAGGCCAGACCGATGAAGCTGAACTTGGGATCGTTTATATGAAGGTAGATAAGGTGCTCAGGATGCTTGAACAAAATGAAACTCCTGAAACTATCCTGACGACTCTCGGCGTTTCCGTAGAACAGCTAAATTCTATCATGAAGCGCATCGAGAGAAACGAGCATAAAAGAAAAGCCCCCCCTGCACCAGAAATATATTAAATTAATAAAAGCAGAAATGGTCTGAAGAGTTCAAAAACCTGAAGAATCAGTGTCTGCTGCTTTTCGTGCTTATCTAGCCGGGTAAACTCTGAGCTCAGACCCTTTTTCCCTGACCAGCGGTTTTGCGAGGTGTCGTCGGGCGCAGGGCGGAACCTCATACAACCCTGCTCTCAGATCCCTTTCCACTTTGCACCTGACTTTTGAGGGTGCTTGTGTCCCGCATTTTTTACAGCGGAAACCCTGTCTCTGTCCTGCAGATTTCATGTGTTTTCCGCAGGCAGGACATTTCGGGTTTTCTTCCTTATAAAGAGGTGCAAGCGTTTTGATTTCGATTTTCTCAATGTTCAGGGTCCCGGAGCTGACACTTCCCGAAACCAGAACTCTATCCCCTGGAATGAGCTTCCGGACAAATGCCCTGAAGTTCTTGGTAGGCTCGAAGGCTGCACAGTCGATCTCGTCTCCTCTCCCATCCCTAATAGGAAAAATTACATGCCCCCCGGGAATGGTTTTCAGAACTGCCGAAACCGTGCCTTCCAACCTGTAAGAATGCATGTTCCGAATTTCAGAAATGTTTGCTGCGGGCAGCAGGTGCATATCTGTACCCTGGTTTGTTCTATATACGGTAAAACGTTCAACAGGTTCAGCCCTGATCATGCCTGCAGCTTTAGTAACGATTTCCGGATTTTCCCCTCTGATTCCGAAAAGCACGGGGTCGGCAGAGTGAGGTACGCAGACTACAAGCCTGTTTGTAAGATCCACGGTGTCCCAGGTTTCAGGGTATGTTTCCCTGTTAGCTTCAAAGAAACTTTCTTTTTCTACTTCGCGTGGAGTTCCCCATTTTTCCTTCTGTCTGTATGCCAGGTGCTCGAAAGTATGATCCCACTCTTCAAGGTTCAGCATGGCCCCACAGGCTGCAAGGGCACCTATAAGTCCTCTTTCGTTCTTGAAACCCTTTGAGGGAATCCCAAATTCCGAGATAAGGCTTTTTGCCTTATTTATTTTGATAACGTCCCTTACAGCCTCTTCTAAAAAACTCCCGAGGATAGGTTTGAGCCTTTCATAATCTTTTTCCAGGACAAAAACAGCTCCTGGATTGGTTTTTTCACACTCCATGCGTGCAAGTTCTTCTATTCTGGACACAACATGGGCAATTACCTTTTCCGGGAAGTCAGTTTTAAGTTTCAGGGATACTGCAGCATTTCCTCTTGTTTTGTAAGGAATCGTAGGGTTCAGGCGTACAAGGAGAGGCAGAGTTTCTACAGTTCCGTAGGCCTGCAGTTCTTCCAGCAGCAGAGCTCCGAGATATGTGGTGCACATTCCTTCGTTTGAGTCAGTGTCATCAATTCCGATAATCATTTTTCTGTTTCCGGTCTTCCCCTTGGTATTTTTCTGCAAACCCTTTTAGGATAACTGCAGTTTTCGTTATTCTCCGGCATATTTTTACGCTGTAACAATTATCTATAGTGAAGAAACATATATATAGATGATCAAACAGAGATTGATACCGGAATGACAAAAGAAGTTCTCATACATCAAATTATTGATGTATTGGCACGTGCGGGTTTTGCACTCTCTGACCGCTGCAATATTCGTCCAAGGAGTTTTGACGTTGCCGCACGGAAAGGTGAAACACTATTACTTTGCAAGGTTTTATTTAACATTGACGGCCTGAATGAAGAAACTGCCAGAGAGATGAAGTACCTGGCAGAGTATCTCGGAGGTTCTGCTATTGTCGTGGGGGCCAAGACTAGAGATCAAATGCTTGAGGATAGCGTTGTGTACATGCGTTACGATATCCTTGCCTTAAATGTCCAGACCCTTCACGACTACTTTATTGAAAACATTCCGCCACTGGTTTCGGCAGCCCCCGGAGGGCTCTATGTCTCCATAGAAGGAAATATCCTGAAAAAAGCCAGGACGGATCAGGCAATGTCTCTTGGGACCCTGGCTACCATGGTAGGGGTTTCAAGGAGAACTATCAGCAAGTATGAGGAAGAGGGCATGGACGCATCCATAGATGTCGTGCTCCAGTTAGAGGACATTTTTGGGGTTGAACTGGCAAGACCCATAAATATCCTGAAATCCTGCGGAAGCAGAAAACCCCGAAAGAAGGCAGAACCCGAAACAGAAGAGCAGACAAAATCCTCCACTCTTTTGCCGGAAGATTTGATCCTTAATACGATTTCCATGCTTGGCTATGATGTTCTTCCCACAGCACAGGCACCTTTCAAGGCAATTTCCCGGGATAAGTCTTCAGTAATCCTCACGGGAGTCAGCGAATTCAATACAACCGTAGTCAAGCGAGCTCATCTCATGAGCAGCATTTCCTGTGTTACTGAGACGCAGTCCGTATTTATCATCAACGGACGTTCAAAAATAAAAGCCGTGGAAAATACGGTTCTGATCGAAAAGAAAGAACTTGATAAAATAAGTGATTCTCAGGAACTTCTTAATTTCATAGAGGAACGCAAGGAAACTCATGACGAAGCATAAGTTCCAAAACCCTAATATATCACTGTTTCAATCTAAAAGCTTCGATGACGGTAAAGATTGCAGTACTGGTCTCTGGACGAGGCTCAAATCTCCAGGCAATCATAGACAGCATTGAAAAGGGTTACATAAGGAATGCGGCAATTAGTGTGGTTATTTCTAATAAGGCGGATGCCTATGCACTCGAACGTGCAAGAAATCATGGAATAAATGCTGTTTTTCTTGATCCGAAAGGGTACGACAGAGCAGGATATGACAGGTTAATCCTGAATGTTCTTAAACGGTGTGACACGGATCTTCTTCTGCTTGCAGGTTATTTCCGGCTTTTAGGAAACGAAATCATTGAGGAGTACAGGAACAGGATTCTGAATATTCATCCTTCTCTTCTTCCGGCTTTCAAAGGACTTCATGCCCAGAAGCAGGCATTCGAATATGGAGTAAAAGTTGCAGGCTGCACCGTACACTTTGTAAATGAAGGTCTGGATTCGGGACCGATCATCCTCCAGAGCTGCGTGCCTGTACTTCCGGAGGATACGGAAGAAACCCTTACTGCAAGAATCCTTGAGCAGGAACATATTATCTACCCTGAAGCTATCAGGCTCTTTGTCGAGGGTAAACTTAAAATTGAGGGCAGAAATGTAGTATCGCTTAGTTGAGCAAGCGAGAAAGGGCATGCTCAAACCGGAATAGATTTTACCCATTAATATCCCATTAATACCTGATGGCTATAGATAATTCAAATTCGATAATTCAAATTTATAGATTTTCGGCATGAGAATTCCTCATCATCAGGAAGGTTATAAAGTAGGTTTAATTAATTTCGTTTATCCAAACTCTCAACCAGTTGCCAACTCTCAACCTGTTGAATGCTTCAACCTTTTGAGTAAATCCCCAATTATCAGGCAGCTCTTACAGATCTTTGTATGTTAACATAAATCAAACCAATCCAGCAAAAAAATCTTGATTTCGAATAGGTTTTAAATGAATAGATCACCAGGTGACAGTAATGTCTTATATTGAAAAAATCGATCCGGAACTGTACGAGGCTATCAAAAAAGAAGCTGAGCGTCAGGAATATAAATTGAATCTTATTGCATCCGAAAATTATGCGAGCAGAGCCGTTATGGAAGCCCAGGGCTCGATTCTGACTAACAAATATGCAGAAGGATATTCTGGCAAGCGATACTACGGAGGCTGCGATTTCGTGGATATTGCTGAAGATCTGGCGATTGCCAGGGCAAAAGAGGTCTTCAAGGCAAAATATGTTAACGTCCAGCCGCACTCGGGTTCAGGAGCCAACATGGCCGTCTACTTCTCGGTATTGCGGCCTGGAGACACCATTATGTCCATGGATCTCTCACATGGGGGGCATCTTTCCCACGGCAGTCCGGTGAGTTTTTCCGGGAAGCTCTATAATATTGTGCCCTACGGAGTCGGTAAAGAGACTGAAGTGCTTGACTATGACGAACTCCTGAAAATGGCAAAGGAATGCAAACCGAAAATGATTGTCTGTGGGGCTTCAGCTTATCCGCGTGAGATAGATTTCAAGAAATTCAGGGAAATTGCTGACGAGGTTGGAGCCTATCTTCTTGCGGACATTGCCCATATTGCGGGGCTTGTAGTTGCAGGTGTGCACCAGAGTCCCGTACCTTATGCGGATTTCGTTACCACCACAACCCACAAGACCCTTCGAGGCCCAAGAGGCGGAATGATCATTTCCAGGACAGAAGAACTTGCAATCGGAATTAACAAGGCTGTTTTCCCGGGAATACAGGGCGGGCCTCTCATGCATATCATAGCTGGAAAGGCAGTAGCCTTTAAGGAGGTCATGGGTGAGAAATTCAGGCAGGATCAGGTTCAGACCGTAAAGAACGCAAAGGCCCTCTGCAAATGTCTGAAGGAGAAAGGTTTTGATATCGTTTCCGGCGGCACGGACAACCATCTTATGCTTGTCAACCTGAATAATATGAATATCACAGGCAAGGATGCAGAAGCAGCCCTGAGCAAAGCCGGGATAATTGCAAACAAAAACACAGTGCCCTTCGAAACCCGCAGCCCGTTTGTCACGAGCGGGGTAAGGCTCGGAACCCCTGCCTGTACCACAAGGGGTATGAAGGAAAAGGAAATGGAATTAATTGCCGAGTATATCGAAATCGCAATCAATAATGCGGAAAACGATAAGCTCCTGTCTGAAACAAGTAACAAGGTAAGGGAACTCTGTTCAAGGTTCCCGGTTTATTGCTGATCGAAGAGGTTCGGGTGTTTTTACCAATGTCAGCTGAAGGCTATGAGTCACGGATCATCGATGGGAAAGTCCTTGCACAGCAGATTGAAGAAGAAGTAAGATCGGGAGTCGAGGACCTGGAAAGCCGAGGAGTTACTCCCGGGCTTGCTACTATCCTTGTAGGCGACGATCCGGCCTCAAGGATGTACGTCCGCCTGAAACATAAAGCCTGTGAACGCGTGGGCATCAGAGCTGAAGACTACCTGCTTCCGACAGAAACCAGTCAGGAGGAGCTTTTTTCCCTGATCGATACCCTTAACAGAAATAAGGATGTACACGCAATCCTGCTTCAGCTCCCGCTTCCGAAACACCTTTCCCCCCAGGAAGCAATGGAAGCTATATCTCCTGCAAAAGATGCAGATGGTTTTCATCCCTACAATATGGGTAAGCTAATGATAGGAGATGAAGGTCTTGTTCCCTGTACTCCCCATGGAGTTATCCGGGCACTTGAGGAGTACAATGTGCCTGTCAAAGGCAAAAATGTAGTCGTTATCGGGCACAGCAATGTTGTTGGAAAACCCATGGCTGCAATGTTCCTGAACCGGAATTCAACCGTTTCAGTTTGCCATGTGTTCACTGATGACCTGAAGAGATATACCCTTGGTGCAGATATCCTGGTGGTTGCAGCAGGAGTCAAACATCTTATCAAAGCTGACATGGTAAAGGAAGAGGCAGTGATCTTTGATGTGGGCATTACCAAGGAAGAAGATGGCGTATATGGGGACGTGGATTTCGAAAACGTAATCAAAAAAGCTTCTCTGATCACACCTGTTCCTGGCGGCGTAGGTCCTCTCACGATTGCTATGCTCATGAAGCATGTATTGCTGTGCGCAGAGAAGGACTTCTGAAACTTTCTTTTTAAGGCCTTTCTTTTTGAGGCCTTATTAAATTTCTCGTCTTGAAAGATTTTTTTTATTTCTAAGTCAATTTTCACTCCAGTAGTATATAATAAGTTTTATATAATAAGTTTTATATAATAAGTTTTATATAATAAGTTTTTTGACACATTTCTCTGGTAGTAGTAACTATTTATTATGAAATTGTTCTTTCATCTGTCTAATGGCATCAAATGCTAATTAGTGGGATAATTTCCTGTGATTTCCTGGGGTTGAGGCACTGGATTATCAACTTTAGATGCAAAATTTGTATTCTCAATCGTTTCATACTAAAACAAGCAAAGTTGTTCTCCCAATTGTATCAGAGTGATAGATTCGATCTCGTTTTATCAATTCACAAATTTAAGGGCATAGCAATTGTTTTTCATAGTAAACTCGTTAATTAATATACATTATTGATTTCCTATTTGTGCTAAACTAATTTCAAACATCAATATTTTTATGTATTATTGAAGCTTATTTATTGCAATCTGAGTTTACCGTCAAATAAACATTCGAGATGATATTGAAATATATAGCCTTATCACCATAAAATATCCAGTTGCTAAAAATAAAGTCATCAATCCCTGAACTAAAGTCATCAATCCCTGAACAAATCTGCCTGATAAAACTGCTGATATGTATTGATTGATATTTAGCAGTAGTGCTAATTTCTCAGATCCTGATGTTACTCATGAATAAAAATTCTTTATCCAGAAGCCCCTGCATATAAATTTCCGTATTCAAAGCCGCCAGAGTCTTAACCGTCGGCTTTTAAACTTGCTAAATATGAGTTCCCTAATTTCCCTTTCCAGTCTTCCATTGCCACCCCTCTTTCGGCAGGAAAAGTTGTTTTATTTTCTCCAGCCTGTCCGGAAGTCGCTGATGAAGAAATAAAAAAGGTTTTTTCAGGGAATGTCAAGGATAGGCGAAACACATTGCATGTCCAGCCATGATTCAAAGGCACGCCATTGCGAATGTTTCATGACTGAAAGATATCTGTGAATTCAAATTTCAGTACTTGCTTGCTAAATGTTTAATAAACGCCAGTTGGCGTTAACTGATTCAAAACCTATATAACCTGGTTGTCAAAAATGGTCGTTGATACTGATATCTGCGGTATAAAAGTGGGAGATCGATATCCTGCACACGTAATGGGTATTATTAATCTGAGCCCCGAATCCTTCTACGAAAACTCGGTTGTAAGCCCTGATTCTACGCTTGAAATTGCCCTGAAAATGGTTGAGAACGGAGCAGCTTTCCTGGATCTGGGAGCCCGTTCAACCTGGCGTCTTTCTAAACCGATAAGCAGAAAAGAAGAGCTGGATCGCATAATACCAGCGCTTAAGGCTCTGGAGGGCAACGTGGATGCTGTGATTTCCGTGGATACGATGTTTTCTGAAATCGCAGAAGAGGCTCTCAAAAGGGGGGCCGAAATAATAAACGATGTTTCCGGTTTTACCACAGACCCTAGAATGATTGATGTAGTTGCAGATTACGGATGTCCTGCCGTTGTTATGGCCTCTAATAAGGTTCCTGGAGACCCTCTGGGAATGGATTCTGTTATCGACACACTTGATTCTATCATACAAACTGCTGAAGCTGGAGGTATAAAACCGGAAAGACTCATACTTGATCCTGCAATAGGCAGATGGACAGATGAAAAGCTTCCGATCTATGATTTTGAAACCCTTGACGATTTTGAACGCCTGAAGATCTTTGAAAAGCCTTTGCTTGCAGCCCTTTCAAGGAAATCTTTCATTGGGGAAGTACTTGAAAAACCTGCAGCTGAAAGGCTCTATGGCAGCCTGGCTGCGGCAGCTGTTGCAGTTTACAAGGGTGCCCATATCATCCGTACACACGATGTGCCTGAGACCTTTGATGTGGTAAAGCTTTCAGGGGCTCTGAGAAGTCGGCCTAGTGTAGTAAAAGAGGGAAGGTATGAGGTTTCTGTGCTTGAGGTGAAGACCCCCCAGGACGCAGCAATGGCAATGAGGAAACTTGGGGCAACAAGGATAGGCTCACATGTAATGAAGAATAAAAGCATTCATCTCATGCTGAAGATTCGTAATCTTACGACAACGGAGGCTCTGATAATAAAACAGGAGATGCTTGTTAGGGGAGGGGATGCTGCCCTGACAAGAGATGCAGTTTCTCATGAAACGGAAAGGACTGATGTGCTTGTAATGGGCACTCTGCTACAATTTGAGCGTCTTGCCAGAAAACTTGAAGGGCAGGCACGCTCCCTTCCACTTATCGCCGAAATGATCCGCGAATGTATTGCAAACCGGAGCGATCTGGAATATCGATATTTGAGGTAATTATGATCATAACTTCAGCAAAACCCTTTGAAGAAATCCTGGCCCTATTAAAAAATGAAGACAATATTTTCGTTATCGGTTGCAATGTTTGCGCTGCAAAACTGAGGACCGGCGGGGAGCCCGAAGTTCTTGAAATGTGTAGACGGCTTGAGAAGAGCGGAAAGCATGTGGTAGGCTGGGCTCTTCCTACCGCAGCCTGCAGCATCCGGTCTTTTGAGTCCCTGGTTGAGAAAAATGAGAAAATAAACTATGCAAGTTGTATCCTTGTTATGGGCTGCGGCAGTGGAGTTTCAACTGTTGCCAATGTAGCGGAGGTACCTGTGTACGGCTCAAATGATACGCTTTCCCTGGGAGGATCGAGCGGGGACAAACTTCTTTCCGATCAGTGCGTAATGTGTGGGAACTGCACCATAAGTGAATTCGGAGGCCTCTGTCCTAAATCCCAGTGTCCCAAGGGCCTTCTGAACGGGCCCTGTGGAGGGGCTGTTGACGGGATGTGCGAAGTCAACAGGGAGAGTAATTGCGTCTGGAATCTTATTTATGAGCGTTTGAAAAAAATCAAAAGACTTGATCTTCTTTACGTTGTCCATGCTCCCCAGGAGCATGGTTTTAAATAATTTCATTTCTAATATTCTTATTAAATGCTTTTTAATTTTCGTGAAAAACTGAATTCCAGCAAATTTCTGGTTACTGCTGAAGTCTCCCCTCCTAAGGGAACAAACTTTTCAGTCCCTCTGGAAGATGCTCGTCAGCTCAAAGGCATTGCAGATGCTCTAAATGTCACGGATAATCAGTGCTCGATTATGCACATGAGTTCCCTGGCTTTTAGCAAGCTCCTGCTCGATGACGGACATGAGCCAATTATGCAACTCACCTGCCGGGACAGGAACAGGATCGGACTTCAGTCAGATCTTCTGGGAGCATATGCTCTTGGTATCCGGAATATCTGCTTAATGACCGGGGATTTTCCTTCATGTGGAGACCACCCTGGATCAAAGCCAGTATATGACCTTGATTCCGTACAGTTCCTGCAACTTGTCAGGAAGCTTGATTCAGGCGTTGATTTTGCAGGAAATAAGCTAGACGGAGGAACTTCTTTCTGTACAGGCGCAGTCTCTGGAATAGATCCCGAAAAGACCCTGCAACTCATAAAGCTTGAGAAAAAGGTGAGGTGCGGAGCTGATTTTATCCAGACTCAGGCCGTCTATGATGTAGGCATGTTCGAGGAATTTATGGAAGCCATAAGTCACCTTGAGGTGCCTGTGATTGCAGGCTTGATACCTCTCAAGTCCCTTGGGATGGCTGAATACATGAACAAGAACATTTCGGGAATTAATGTGCCTGAAGAGATCATGTTCCGCATGAAAGATGCAGCCGACCCTATCGAAGAAGGCCTTTCCATAGCTTCAGAGACTATAAAGGAGCTGATGAAACTCTCAAGAGGGATTCACGTTATGCCCATAGGATCCCATAAAAACACTCCCAGATTGCTTTCTATGGCTGGAATTTCAGGAAAATAACTCTAAGAAATCTTTAAAAATCTATCTGTAATTGAGGATCTTTTCCTCTTTTTTCACCAGAAAAACCTTACGTTTCCCTGTACTTCATTCCGTAAATTTTTTTATTCTTTTCTGGAATTTTTATTTACATGCCCTTTTATCTCTTTTTTGGAACTTTCGGATACATTTATCAATATCCTCCGGTATTTTACGATTTGATTCCGTATCTATTGATTCTTGGTTCAAGAAACTAAAGCAAATCATCGCTTTTAAAGGCAGTAAAACATGAGTTCAAAAAACACTTCCATTCAAATGTTTGGGATTAAGACCCCTATTATCAGGGAAGGGGACGATATCGTACAAATTATGGAAACTTCACTGGAGGCTGCAGGCCTTGTTCCGGTTGATGGAGATATTTTCGTGCTGGCCGAATCTGCTGTTGGTACGGCGGAAAAAAGAATTGTCGAGCTTGCAAGCATTACTCCGGGGGAAAGGGCCCAACTCCTTGGAGAAAAATACGGAATCGATCCCAGAGAAATGGAACTTGTGCTTCAGGAATGCGATGAGGTTTTCGGGGGTGTGCCTGGCGCTGCCCTCACTATCACGAAGGGTGTTCTGGCTCCCAATGCAGGAATCGATGCATCCAATGTCCCTGAGGGCCACGTAGTCCTGCTTCCTAAAGATCCGCGAAAAAGTTCGGAGGATATCCGGAAAAAGCTTGAGAAGCGTTATTCCTGCAGACTGGGAGTAATTATCGGGGACAGCAGGACTCAGCCTCTAAGGCTTGGTTGTTCTGGAATTGCACTTGGGGTTTCGGGATTTGTACCTGTAGAGGACGCACGAGGAACCTGCGATATATACGGAAAACCCCTTCGCATTACATATAAAGCAATGGCCGACAACCTTGTTTCTGCTGCGGAGCTCCTTATGGGAGAGGCGGGAGAAAGAGTTCCCTGCGTGCTGATTCGGGGTGCCCCGGTAACTATGATAGATGAGTCTCCTGAGATGCCAACAATCTCAATGGAAGGTTGTATGTATTTCGGCAATATTATAAAAAGCTCCCACTAACTGCAATTACACCACACTCGTTGATTTTTCGTATTCCCTCTGTCGATTCTTCTAGGGTGATCTTTTCACCTTGGATATCGCAGGAAAACAGCGTTCCAGCTTTTCAGTTATTCTTTTTTTGAACCTTGCGATCCGGAAATAAGGGAAAATCCCCGCTTCTGTGAATATGTCCGGCAATTTCTGGCTTGGAATTCCACAAAAAAGAATCAGCTCCTGCGTTAAGCATAGCAGAGTTAAAGAACTTCCGCATGTTGTGGGAACGGATCACGTTAAAAGCTCCGACCTTCATGCTTTTCTGTGACTTTTCAGATATCGAACGATATAACTTCAATATCGCATTTTCATTAAGCTACCTAATTTCCTTATCTTGTGTTTTCCGGTACTCTTCCGGCACATTTCGAAGGATGAACATGTAACCGTCATCATCAATTATTCTTTGTTTAGAAAGTTGCTGTTTTCTCCTGTACGTTTCTGTTTTTGGTTCTCTCCCCCTGAACGCTAGGTAATCCCAAACCGCTCTTGAAGCCTCTGGAGAAATAAAGGTCACAAAGTCGACACCAGCCTTTCTCGTCTCAAATCAAAAGTGGTGATTTCAGTTTCTGGATCATACCCTTTTCTAAAGTCCTTGATTTTGAGATTACGTATTTCATTCGATGCTCAGTCTACTTGAAGACCCCATAAGCATCACAACCCTCTAAAGCGGATCACAGACTTTAAGGACTTTCCTTAGATCTTCTTTTGCGGGGATATTCATATTTTCCTTTTTAGTCCTCACCTCCTTCTTTTCGCCCTGTATGACGTATTTCAATATCACACCGTTTGTAAAAAGACTTCAGTCCGGTCATTCTTGAACGAACTGTGAAATCTGCCAAGTCTTGTTCCTGTAAGTATTTTCTGAAACCAATCAAATATTTTTTGATGCGTTCGCCAGCGCATCGATCTTTTCATGTTGACGAGTAGGCTGAACTGCCTGCTCGTCCTTCTTACAAAATATCGCCTTTTTTAAATTGTGGTCTTCGTGTATTATATGAGCTCAGGGCCTCAAAATGTGAAAAAATTTAGTAACTATTCAGGTATCTTGTTAAGGTTACCAATTTTTCCTCTTTCCGAGGAAAAATTGGATATAAAATGAATTATTTTTCTCTTTTATGCAACGTGAAGAGATTCTTGCTCTGTGTGCTTCAAACC
>Ga0209639_1002105_pt1 | contig 16752 bp, 13 predicted proteins | sample EPASupsiteHSE605_FD_187268 | JGI IMG/M metagenome (GOLD analysis project Ga0209639, IMG submission 187268) | Bioremediated contaminated groundwater from EPA Superfund site, New Mexico - Sample HSE6-05 (SPAdes) (version 2) | ecosystem: Environmental > Aquatic > Deep subsurface > Groundwater >...
TAGTTATCAGCCTACCGAAACACAAAAAAACATAACCCGTTTGCTCATCGATGCCGGTGCTGATCTGGTGTATGGCGCACAGGCGCATCAGATTCAGCAGTTCGAATTCTATAAAGGAAAGCCCGTCATGAACGGTCTTGGCAATTTTCTGTTCGATCAGATTCATCGCATCGGGGTGCGGCAAAGCTGTTTTGTACACTTGATTTTTTACAAAGGAAAACTCATTCAGCTCCGGCCTGTTTTTACCATGATGGGCACCGACCGGCAGTTGAAACCGGCTACACCTGCCGAAGAAAATCTGATCCGGCAGGAAGTCCTCAAAAATGAGTTACTGTACAGATAACTACGAATATAATAAAATGCGTATTTTAGCGACAGAAATACGCCTTTAATGAAAAAATACTTTCTGCTACTGTTGTTGATTCCCGGCCTGGCATTTGGTGCAGCCGACGATTCTCTCAAACGTCCCATAACTTTCAGCCTGTTTTCAAACGCCACCAAGCTGCCTGGCAGTGGTTTTGCCGGAGTTTTCAACACGCCTCCGCATCCGGGCTTTACATTAGGTACTGAGTTTTCGTACAAACAAACCGAAACAAATAAACTGTTTCAGACCGCGCGTTTTGGCTATTTCTATCACCGATTGGCACAACATGCTTTCATGTTGTTTTCGGAAGGCGGCTACCGGCACACTTTTCCATGCGGCTTTTCGGCGCAGACACTGCTGGGCGCAGGATACCTGCACTCAATACCGGCTCTGGAAAAATTCGAACAAAACGATGAAGGCGAATACGTTCGGGTTGGCCGCTTCGGACGGCCGCAGGGCATGGCCGGATTAACCATCGGATTTGGATATATTATCTGCAAAAACAATCCGGTCAGACTTGGCCTTGATTATCAGGTATGGTTTCAGTTTCCGTTCGTGGCCGAATATGTGCCGGTCCTACCCAATACCGCATTACACCTGACCGTTTCGTATTCTTTTCCTAAATAATAAATGATCATGAAAATTAAACTCATCATACTCTCCCTGATTATTCTTGTTATGAATGCATGCAAAGAAGACGAAGTCGGACATACAAGTCCCTGCAATCTGAATTTTGCCGATTCGAGTGCACTGCATCCGAAAGCAGCACAGTTTCAGGCTTTGATTGATAAATATACCGATCTTGGACTGCCCGGAATTGTGCTTCTGGTGCGCGACAGCTCTGGTTTATGGATTGGCAGTTCGGGAAAAGCCGATATTGAAAACGATGTGGATATGGCGCCCTGTATGGTTTCCAAAGTGGCCTCCATTACCAAAATGTTTATGGGTGTTCTGACGCTTCAACTGGTGAATGAAGGCGTACTGGATCTGGATACAAAAATCAGCACATGGTTGCCTGCTGACATCATTGAAAAAATCGAAAACGCCGACCAGGTTACACTTCGGCAATTGATGAATCATACAAGCGGTATTTATGATGTCATCAGTGATCAGGGGTTTTATCTACAGTTGTTGAACAAGCCCGAGCAGCACTGGACACAGGAAGGCATACTGGAATATGTGTACGGGAAACCTGCCGCGTTCGAACCGGGAACTTCCATGGGTTATTCAAACACCAATACACTGCTGGTTTCCATGATTATTGAATCCGTCACCGGACGCAAACACTACGATTTGATGCACGAACGGATTATTGATCCGCTTGGACTTGAAGACTCCTATTATTACTATCATGATGCATTGCCGGAAAATACAGTTCAGGGATATTATGACCTGTACAACAACGGGTCGATTCTGAACCTGACCAATTACAACACCGGCAGTGGAAATGGATACACGGGGCTTTATTGCAGTGTGCGCGACCTGCAACTTTTTACAGAAGCATTGTTTGTACATAAAACATTACTGAACGACGCCATGCTGGCCGAAATGCAGACTTTTACCGCCATGGATCCCGAAGCCCACCGAGCATTTGGATTGGGAATTTTTAAAGATTTTATGGAGCGGCCGGCCGATGAATACGCATTGGGACATCGCGGACGCGATCTGGCCTACAGCGCCGATGCTTTCTGGTTCCCGAAAAACAATACCACCATGGCATTCCTGATTAATTACGGCACCAATGGCAACAGTGCATTGCGCGAAACTTTCTACCAATTCAGAACAGAACTCTCCGATCTGATATTCGAGTAGACCTGAAAAAAGAAAAGTCTTAAAATGATCGGCTCAATTACATGGAGCCGGCCAGGTAAATGATGGCCATAATAATCAGAACCACCAACAGCAAACCAATAAATATTTCCAGCAAACTTGGGATCAGGAATCCAAGCAACGCAAGTAAAACAGCAATTACCAGAACCCAGATGAGCAAAGTCACCGGGTCAATATTCCTTTCTGATTCGGCCGTTTGTTTGGAAATTTTTGCTTTGGAACCCTGGTGAAGGGTGCTGCCGATCACTTTTTTTGCAATCTGTTTGGTTGCCTTAACAGGGTTCACTTTTTTTGCAGGAACATTTAAAACCGGCTCGGGCTGCTCAGGAGCAGTTGTAACATGTTCAGCTTTTGCAGGCAGGTGAACATCCAGTTCGTCGGGTTGGCTGATTTCTTCAGGAGTTACATCCGCTGTAAGAACATTCTCATTGACGGGCACCTTATGCAAATGAGCATGCTGTGCTTTATCGCGCAGATTAAAAACTGAACAGCTGCTCAGCACCAACATTGAAACGATTAATATATATGCAATTTTCTTCACGGCAAAAAATATGAACTGCAAAAATAAAACAAAAATTGAATTACACACTAAAAACGAAAATCATCAGCGGAACAATATACACAAAGGCTAAGTTACATAATTTATTTACGAATTCAAAGTATTTATAGACAAATTACAAAATATTTATATCTATCGATTTTTTTAACAATAAATGAATGCGAAAAATATCTTTAATTTGCGGCTCAAATAAAAGCACCATGAAAACAGGAAAGAATATTTGCGCCGTTTTAATGATTGCCGGAATAGCATCATTTACCGGCTGCAAAGTAAATCAGGAAAAAGGAGGAACATCCATGAAAAATGAACTACAGTCGTTTATTCAAAAATACGAAAGCACTGTAAAGCCTATCACCGTTGAATATACAAATGCCGTGTGGGCTTCGGAAATCAGCGGTACAGAAGAAGACTATGCAGCAGTTGAAGAGACCGGCATCCGTTATTCGAAAATTTTTACCAACAAGGAAGATTTTGCACTGCTGAAAAAAATCAAGGAAGCCGGCAGCGTGGGTGATTATATGCTCGATCGCCAACTGGCAGTGTTGTACAGCGCCTACGAACGCAATCAGGTAGATGAAAAAAAACTGGAGGAAATTATTGGCATGGAAACCGCCATTGCCAAAAAAATGAACACCTACCGGGCTGTTACACCTGACGGAGAAATGCTGACCGACAATATGGTTGAAGAGATTCTTTCGACCAGTACCGACAATAAAAAACTCGAAGAAACCTGGCTGGCACACAAACGTGTTGGGCCCGTTGTAGCTGAAGATATCATTGCTTTGGTTAAAAAAAGAAACGAAGTTGCCCGTGAACTGGGTTATAAAAACTACCACGACATGAGCCTTCGCTTAAGCGAACAGGATCCCGCACAGATTGAAAAGATATTTGACGAACTCGACGAACTTACCCGTTCGGCATTTACAACGCTGAAAAGCGACATGGATCAATACTTGTCAAAACGATACGGTGTTGCTGTTTCCGAATTACGCCCCTGGCATTATCAGGGCCGTTTCTTTCAGGAAGCTCCGAAAATCTACACCCTCGACCTCGATAAATACTATCAGGACAAAGATCTGGTGAAACTCACCTCCGATTATTATCAAAGTCTTGGAATGGACGTTGAGGACATTATGAGCCATTCGGATCTTTTTGAAAAAGAAGGAAAAAATCAGCATGCATTCTGCATCGATATGAATAATGAAGGCGATGTGCGCGTTTTATGCAATGTGAAACCAAATTATAAATGGATGAATACCATGCTGCATGAATTTGGACATGGCGTTTATGATAAATACATCAGCCGCGATCTGCCATATGCACTGCGCGATCCAGCCCATACCTTTACCACCGAAGCCATCGCCATGTTGTTTGGCCGAATGGCCAGCAATGCACAATGGATGCAGGATATGCTGGGTGTCAGTGATCAGGAAAAAGTAAAAATTCAGGACGAAGCTTTTAAATACATGCGCCTCGAACAACTGGTATTCAGCCGCTGGGCTCAGGTTATGTACCGCTTCGAAAAGAGTTTGTACGAAAATCCCGATCAGGACCTGAACAAACTGTGGTGGGATCTGGTTGAAAGATACCAGATGATGAATCGTCCCGAAGGTCGGAATGAACCAGACTGGGCTTCTAAAATTCACATTGCAACTTCGCCTTGCTACTATCACAATTATTTACTGGGCGAATTACTGGCAAGCCAGCTCAATAATTATATTGTGGTCAATATTCTCAAAAGCGACGACATCAACAGCGCCAGCTATTTCAACAATAAAGAAGTCGGTAAATTCCTGATGGAAAAAGTGTTCGCTCCCGGTGCAAAATATACCTGGAACGAAATGATCAAACGCGCTACCGGCGAAGAATTAACTGCAAAATACTACGCAAAACAATTTGTTGAAGGACTGTAGTTCTTTAGTAATTGAAACTCATTTAAAAGGCTGTTCAATATTCGGACAGCCTTTTTTTTACTGCAAACTATCGAATGGTTTCGAACCCTTCGGGAGTTTTAAGTCACAAAAAAAGCCGGTACATTTTAATAATGACCGGCTCGAAAATATATCATAAGCAGAATTAACCGCACTTTGAATAACCGCAGCTGCTGCAGGTTACACAACCTTCAACAAAGCGGAGCGATTCACTGTCACAACTCGGGCAACGGCCCTGAGCTTTGGTTCCGTCGGGAATGAAAAGTTTGAGGGCGCGCACAACACCAGTTCTCCATGAGTTGATGTCATCGTTATCAAACTGCAGATTATCGACCAGCTGCACCACATATGGAATCGGCATGCCATGGCGCAGGACACCGGAAATCAGTTTTGCATAGTTCCAGTATTCGGGGCTGAAAGTACGCGACAGACCGCGGATGGTAACAGCATATCCGTCTTTATCCAGAAATTCGAAATCGTAGCGGGCGCGCTCATCGCGGTTTTTCTCGCGGATAACCCAACCACGATGTACAAATTCGGGCAATACAAAATTATCGGCGCGGCCTGTGAAAATTTCATACGGACGATCATTCAGTAATCCAACAACCGCAATCCATTTTTCTGCACCATTGCTGAAACGCAGGACGCTGGCATCGAGACGTACCGGTCGGACAGGAGCTTCAGTTTCGGTAAACTGAGCACATGATTCTTCTTTCTTTTTGCTATCGGAAACAAGCACGCCTGAACGTGATCCTTCGCGATAAACGGTAACACCTTTACAACCACTTTCCCATGCCGTGCGCAAAACGTTATCAACCATTGCTTCATCTACCTGCTCAGGTAAATTTACCGTCACACTGATTGAGTGGTCGACCCATTTCTGAATAGCGCCCTGCATCTTCACTTTGCTGATCCAGTCAACATCGTTGCTGGTAGCTTTGTAATAAGGTGATTTTTCAATGACTTCGTTCAGCTGTTCTTCGGTATAATGATATTTTACATCATCCACATTATAGCCGTTCAGTTCGAGCCAGGTAACAAATTTCGGATGGAAGACATTGTATTCTTCCCAGCTGTCGCCCGATTCATCAACAAAAGTAGCGTTGGTATTTTTATCGTTGGGGTTTACTTTTTTACGACGTTTGTAAGCAGTGAGAAATACCGGCTCAATTCCGGAAGTGGTCTGGGTAAGAATACTTACACTGCCTGTAGGAGCAATCGTCAGCAGAGCCACATTACGGCGGCCGAACTTTTTCATGGATTCTTTCAAAGCAGGTTCAGCTTCGAACAAACGATTGATGAAAGGATTGTTTTTCTCTCTGTCGAAATCGTACACTTTAAATGGTCCGCGTTCGGCAGCCAGGTTGCATGATGATTTGTACGCTTCGATAGCGAGGTTCTTATGAATGTTCACGCTGAAGTCTATGGCTTCGTCCGAGCCGTAGCGCAGATTCAGTCCGGCCAGCATGTCGCCCTCTGCCGTAATTCCGATACCGGTGCGACGACCCTGAAGCGCTTTGTCTTTGATTTTCAGCCACAACTGACGTTCAGTATTTTTAATGTCGTCGAGTTCCGGATCCTGGTCAATTTTTTCAAGGATAGCATCAATTTTTTCAAGTTCCATATCAATGATGTCATCCATAATTCGTTGTGCAACCCAAACATGATCACGGAACAACGGCATGTTGAAGCTGGCGTCTTTGGTGAAAGGTTTTTCAACGTAGCTGTATAAATTGATGGCCAGCAGACGGCAGCTGTCGTAAGGGCAAAGCGGAATTTCGCCACAGGGGTTGGTCGAAACGGTTTCGAAACCCAGATCGGCATAGCAATCAGGAACCGACTCGCGTTTGATGGTATCCCAGAAAAGAATACCTGGCTCGGCCGATTTCCATGCATTGTGTACAATTTTTCCCCAAACATCCTGCGCCTGAATGGTTCGTGTAAACACAGGCTTTTCGGAATGAATCGGGTATTTCTGAATATAATCTTTACCGCTGGCTACGGCATTCATAAAGTCGTCGTCGATACGGACTGAAACGTTGGCTCCGGTGATTTTGCCCTGCTCCATTTTGGCATCAATAAAACTTTCCGAATCCGGATGATTGATGGAAATGCTGAGCATCAAAGCGCCACGACGGCCATCCTGAGCCACTTCGCGGGTCGAATTGCTGTAACGTTCCATAAAAGGAACTATGCCGGTTGAAGTAAGCGCACTGTTTTTTACAGGAGAACCTTTCGGGCGGATGTGGCTAAGGTCGTGACCAACACCACCGCGGCGTTTCATCAGCTGGACCTGTTCTTCATCCACTTTCATAATGCCGCCGTACGAGTCGGCTTTGTTGGCACCAATCACAAAGCAGTTGGACAAGCTGGCAATCTGGAAATTATTTCCGATACCGGCCATCGGGCTTCCCTGAGGAACGATGTAGCGGAAGTCTCTTAACACTTCGAATACTTCATCCTCGCTCATGGGGTTTTTATAGTTCTTTTCAATGCGGGCCACTTCGCGTGCAATGCGGCGATGCATATCATTGGGAGTTGCTTCATAAATATTTCCCTGGCTATCCTTCAGGGCATACTTGCTCACCCAAACGCTTGCAGCGAGCGTGTCTCCATTGAAATATTCGGTTGACTGTTTCAGTGCATCCTCATACAGATACACCTGCCGCTGTGTTTCGTCTGGCTTTTGTATTTCTTCATCGAAGATATTCGGACGAGTCCGTTTATGCAACAGCTGATCATAATTACTTGATTTAGAATCAATTTCGTTTTTTACCTGTGTCTGCTCGTACAAACTGTTGTCCATCTTGCAATGCTTTATATAGTTAATTCGATGTTTCTCAACCTTTAAGAAATTTCTTAAAAGCGGCTGTTTCGGATGGCTAAAATAAAAACAACTGTTTGTTAGGCAAAGCCCAAATTATTAACAATGAGGCTTACTTTTCAACTGACAAGGCTAATCGTCTGACTAGACGAATATTATTAATTATCTACATAAACTATATACATATTCGTCGCTCTCACAGTCAGTCATTTGAGGGCCAAATAAGCTTCTTCCCAAAGCCCAATGCGTTATCGGTCATTTTGGCATAATCCGGTAAAAAAAACCAAAATGAGGTCTTCATTATCACAGCATATGGAAACCGCTTTAAATAACGCTTTTTTGCCCATTCATACTCAGAATCGCGAGGCTTGTATATAGTTCCAGACATCTGAATACCTTGTATTTTGCCAATAATGCGCGTTTCCAATGCAACAGCTACAGCAACCCTTTGCTGCTTCGACATTATTTTTACATGCCGCGTTTCATCATCGCTCGTAAAAACAAAGCAGTTGCGCTCCTGGTCATATGCGTAAAAACAGTGGGCACTCCATATTTCACCTGATTCACAAACTGATAGCGTTAAAACATGATGTTTCTTCAGGAAATTTGTCATGGCATCGGGCAACATGGGGATCGGATTTTTTTTCGCAAAGATAACCGGAAAGATTTGTCACACCCAAACAAAAAAATATCCGGCAATGAAATACTTATTTATCCAAAGGATGTGTGTGAAAAACACCTTATATATTAATTATCTTTGCACCGGAAAGACATCATGAAAATTCTACAGGTGTGTGGTGGTCCCTCGTGGGGCGGCATTGAAATGCAAACAGTTAAGCTGGCTTTCATTCTTCAGAATGCCGGACACGAAACCTGTGTGCTATGCTCAGCCTCTGGCGAAATACAAAAACATGCTGCTGAAAAAAAACTACTTACCGAATCCGGCATTTTTGATCCGGGCAAAAACTGGTTTTATTCGCTCCGCCGGGCAAAAGATGTAATCAGATCTTTTAATCCCGACATTATTCATGTGCAGCGCTCGCACGATTTATCTGTTATTGCTGCCGCGCTACGGTCATTGCACAAACAAACGCCTTTGGTGTTCTCGCGCCGCATGGAAAGCCGGCTGAAGAAAAAATCTCCGGTCCATCGTCTCATATACAGCCGTGTCGACCGCGCCTGGTGCGTGTCTTCATTTGTGCGACATAATTTTCTGGCCACTTCGCCCATGAAACCGGAAAAAGTTTTTGTAATGAATAATGGTATCGATCTGACCATTTTCGATCCCGGGCGATACAACAAATCTGAAATGAGGACGCAGTACGGAATTCCGGCCGACGCCACGGTGATCGGCATGACTGGTCGCATATCGCCCATGAAAGGTCACGCCGATTTTATTCAAGCTGCAGCATTTCTGATTGAAGCAGCACGGAAAAAACTTTTTTTTGTAATGGCTGGTGGCGCCAGTGTTGGCGAAGATGCCTTTGCAAACGAAATATATGCTCTTGCCAAATCATGTCTGCCCGAAAACAGTTATTGTTTTATTGACCATCAGCCCGATCTGGCAGGTGTGCTTTCAACACTCGATGTGTATGTGTTTCCTTCGCACCGCGAATCGTTTGGTAATGTGCTGCTCGAGGCCATGGCCATGCAGTTGCCCATTGTGTCGGTCAATGCCGGTGGCGTAACCGATATGATTACCAGTGGCGAAAACGCGCTCTGTGTGCGGCCTCAGCACCCCGAAGAAATTTTTTCGTCGGTACAAAAACTGATCAGCAATCAGGTAATGGCCTCACAACTGGCTCTGGAAGCCAGAAAACGATCACTCGACTTTTCTTCGGAAAAGTTTTTGGAAAATCTGATTACAGAATATCAGGAAGTGATTTCACAAAAAAAAGACGGTAAATAAGCCCTGTTCTTCTGAAACTGTGCGTTAAAAATTATGCGTGGTGCATTGCGCCCTGTGCGTCTGAAAGTCCCGACCGACAGCATCGGGATGTGCCTCATGCCCTATGCGCTGCGCGTTGCGCCGCATGCTCTATGCGTTGTGCATTGTGCATTGAGCGTTGCGCGTTGTGCCTCATGCCGCATGCGTTGTGCATTGCGCATTGTGCGTTGTGCCGCATGCCGCATGCCTCATGCCTCATGCACATAAAGCATTATTTTGTATTTTTGCATCATGGATACCATCAGACAACAAAAAGCAGCGCGGCTGATTCAAAAGGATCTGGCCGAAATTTTTCTGCGTGAAGGAAAAAACATGTTCGGCAACGCCATGATTACGGTAACCATTGTGCGGTTAAGCCCCGACATGAGTATAGCCAAAGTATATCTGAGTTTATTCGGCGCAAAAGATAAAGATTCATTGTTTCAGAATATTCAGATTTACACGCCTGAATTACGAAAGCTGCTCGGAATGCGCATTGGCAAACAGGTGCGCATTATTCCGGAACTGAAATTCTTTATTGATGACAGTCTGGATTACATGGAAAAAATTGATAAAGCCTTAAAACAATAGCTGTGGCCGGCAAACAATGGATACCCTGGATGGCTTACCGCTTCTGGCGATCAAAAAAATCGTTCAGCATCATCAACATTATTTCAGGCATTTCATTCTGGGGCATCGCAGTCGGAACAGCTGCTCTAATCATTGTATTATCGGCATTCAATGGTCTGGAATCGCTGGTAAGCAGCATGTTCAACAGCTTTCACAGCGAATACCGCATTGAACCGGTTTCGGGAAAATATTTCGAAAACAAATCGGTCGATACCTCATTGCTGGCTTCGATTGATGGTGTTTCGCAAGTTGGTTTTGTAGTCGAGGATGTGTGCATGGTTCGCTATGGCGAACGCCAGCAGGTTGTGTATCTGAAAGGCGTTGAGCCCGGAAAAGGCTACGAAGAAAAATTCACACCGCTTATGCTCGGTGGTTCAAGTGAACTCGGAAATGACACGCTGTATCAGGCGCTGGTAGGCGCATCGGTGTATTATTCGCTGGGCATAAATCCAAATGATTTTACAACACTACTTACATTCTACAGTCCGAAAAGAACGGCGGCAGCTTCGGCCGATATTTCTTCCGAATTCATGACCGGCAAAGCGTTTCCGGGTGGTGTCTTTTCGGTTCAGCAGGAGTTTGACGAAAGCTATATTGTTGTTCCGGTTGCACTGACCCGCGACTTATTTGAGTATAAAAATATTTCGACGGCCATAGAAATCAGCACGACTGGAAACGGCTCACAAAGCGACATTGAAGAAAGTCTGCAGCAGACGGTCGGCGATAAATTTGTTGTCAAAAACCGAATGGAACAGGAAGAAGCAATGTATAAAATCATGCAGAGCGAGAAGCTGATTGTGTTTCTGATTCTGGCTATGATTCTGCTGATTACTTCTTTCACCATTATTTCAACGCTGACACTCGAAATTTTAAGCAAGCAAAAAGATTTATCGACCTTATACGCACTGGGCGCCGATGTTCGTCAGGTGCGGCGTGTGATTGTGTCGCACGGTTTTATTATTTGTCTGGCCGGCATGCTGGTCGGGTTTGTAATCAGCATCATCATTCTGGTATTGCAGCAACAGGTCGGTCTGGTGCGCTTTGAGGGCGGATCCACTTTTATTACGGAAATTTATCCGGTAAAAATGATCTGGACCGATTTTGCCTTTGTTTTTGCAACCATTCTGGCCATTGCGTTTTTTGTATCGCGCATCCCGGTCCGCCGCATTCACTCCGGCTGGTTTAGTTTCAGGTTTTAAATTTCTGAGGGGTCTCCCCACCCGCTTGATAAATATCAGGCGCTCAGTTCGGTCTTTTTGATCAAAATTCTGTACTTTTGAGCTTTCAACAAACAATTTCTTTAAAATGAAATATCCACTTCTTATTGCGATCATGATCATGATGACACACACCGTCAAAAGTCAGCAGGAAGCCCGTTTATTGCGTTTCCCCGCCGTGAACAACCAAACAATCGTATTTACCTACGCCGGCGATTTATACTCCGTTGCCAAAACCGGAGGTACTGCACGCCGCATTACTTCGGGCGATGGCTACGAAATGTTCCCGAGGTTTTCGCCCGATGGCAAATGGATTGCATTCACCGGACAATACGACGGCAACACCGAAGTGTATCTGATCCCCGCTGAAGGCGGCATTCCAAAACGACTTACCTATACCGCAACACTCGGTCGCGACGACATTTCGGATCGTATGGGACCCAACAATATTGTGATGTGCTGGACACCCGACGGAAAGAAAATTATTTACCGTTCGCGCGGCACTTCTTTCAACGATTTCGTTGGTAAACTCTATGCTGTATCTGTCGATGGCGGCCTCTCCGAAGAACTGCCTCTCTCAACCGGCGGCTTCTGCAGCTACAACAACGATGGCAGCAAACTGGCCTTCAATCGCGTTTTTCGCGAATTCCGCACCTGGAAATATTACAAAGGCGGTATGGCCGACGACATCCGCATATTCGATTATAAAACAAAATCCATCGAAAAAATTACCGATACACAGGCACAGGACATCATGCCGATGTGGATTGGAAACGAAATTTATTTTATTTCGGACCGCGACCACACCATGAACCTGTTTTGCTATAACACCGAAAGCAAGGCTACAACAAAGGTTACAGAGTTTACTGAATATGATGTCAAATTCCCTTCGCACAGCAATGGCGAAATAGTATTCGAAAACGGCGGCTACATCTATCTTTTCAACACGACCAGTAAAAAAGCCGAAAAGGTAAAAATTCTGATTTCGAACGACATGGCCTACAGCCGCGATTTTCTGGCCGATGCGTCAAAAAACATGCAGCTTGTTAGTCCGGCACCTGGTGGAGAACGGCTTGTAGTGAGCGCCCGCGGCGAAATATTTTCGGTTCCGGTCAAAAGTGGCGTAACCCGCAATCTGACAAAAAAATCATCGGCGCATGACCGCAACGCTGTGTGGTCGCCCGATGGAAAAAATATTGCATTCATCAGCGACCGCAGTGGCGAATTCGAAATCTGGATGGTTGCCCAGGACGGAAGCTCAGAACCGGTGCAGCTCACCAAAAAAGCCGACTCGTATTATTTCAGCATTGAGTGGTCGCCCGACAGTAAAAAAATACTTTTCAATGATAAAAAACTTCGTCTCCGCTATATAGATGTTGAAACGAAAAAAGTCTCGGAAGTCGCTTCAAACGGCGTTTGGGAATACAACGATTTTGCGTGGAGTCCCGACAGTAAATGGATTGTTTTTGTTGAGCCGCAAAAATCGGGAATGAATCAAATCATGCTTTACGAGCTGGCTACAGGAAAGAAAACAGCTGTCACGGATACCTGGTACGAATCATACAACGCACAATTCAGCCGCGACGGAAAATATCTGGTGTTCATCAGCGACCGCGATTTCAATCCGATCTACAGCCAGACCGAATGGAACACCGCATATACCAACATGGCCCGCGTGTATCTGGTGCCGCTGAATGCTTCTACACCCAATCCGCTTGCTCCGAAAAATGATGAAGTTGTGCTGGGAACTGAAAAGAAAGACGAACCCAAACCCACTGATGGAGCCACTGTTGATATGGTTGTTACCACAGAAGGAATTCAGGATCGCATTGTTTCTTTACCCATCGATGCATCGAATTATTATGGTGTTGAAATGACCGGCGACGATGTGTATTACATGAAACAGGGAACCGGCGATGAGAAAAGCAAACTCATGCTGTACAGTATCGAAGATGCCAAAGAGACCGCCATTGGCGAGTTTGATGGTTTCCAGATTACTGCCAACGCAAAGAAAATGATGATCCGCAAAGACCGCAATTATTATGTGGTCGATTTGCCCAAAGGAGAATTGAAACCCGATAAAAATGTTTCATTTGATCAGCTGAAAACCACCGTTACACGCCAGGAAGAATGGTCGCAGATTTACTTCGAAGTATATCGTCAGATGCGCGATTTCTTTTATGTTGAAAACATGCATGGTGTAAACTGGAATGCCATGCGCGACAAATACGCAGCATTACTGCCTTATGTAAACAACCGCCACGACCTGAATTATATCATTGGTGAACTGATTGGTGAACTTAATGTTGGTCACGCCTACATCAGCGGCGGCGATTGCCCGATGCCGAAGCGCGTTACGACTGGTCTGCTCGGTGCTGTTGTTACTTCCGATGCATCCGGATTTTTCAAAGTAAGCAAAGTGCTGAAAGGCGCCAACTGGAGCAAAGAACTGCGCAGCCCGCTTACCGAGCTGGGTGTGAATGTAAAAGAAGGTGAATACATCATTGCCATCGACGGCGTGAAGACAAACACGGTAAAAGACATGTATTCACTGCTGACAGGCAAAGCCAACGTGCAGGTTGAAATGCTGGTAAACAGCAAGCCTTCGGCCGATGGCGCCCGCAAAGTCATTGTTATTCCACTTGCATCCGAAGCTTCGTTGTATTATTACAACTGGGTGCAGCACAATGTGGAACTGGTTGACAAAGCCACCAACGGCGAAGTCGGTTATATTCATGTTCCCGACATGAGTGTTGAAGGGCTTAATGAATTTGTAAAATATTTTTATCCGCAGCTGAATAAAAAAGCGCTGATTATTGATGACCGCGGAAACGGCGGCGGGAATGTATCGCCCATGATTATGGAGCGTCTGATGCGTGTACCGACACGTGCCAACATGGCCCGCAACGTAACGGTTCCCGGACAAACGCCAACCAAGCTCATGATCGGACCAAAAGTCCTATTGCTGAATCAGTATTCCGCTTCGGACGGAGACCTTTTCCCCTATGCATTCAAAAAACATCAGCTGGGTAAAACCATTGGAGTGCGCAGCTGGGGCGGCGTTGTGGGTATCCGCGGTTCATTGCCGTTTGTGGATGGTACTACGTTGAACAAGCCTGAATTTGCAAGCTATTCCATCGAAGAAAGCAAATGGATTATTGAAGGATTTGGCGTTGAACCCGACATTATTATTGACAATGACCCCTATCAGGAATTTATGGGAACCGACACCCAGCTTCTGAAAGCCATTGAAGTCATTAAGGAAGAATTGAAAAACTACAAGCCCATTCCTGATATTCCTGTTGCACCTGATAAATCAAAATAATCTGTACACAATTACGTTGTTGTATCATCGAATAAAAAAATCAAAACCATGCTCAAGAAATACCGCGACAACCAGTTCCGTAAAGCGCTGAATAAGCGAAAAGCAGGAATGAAGCGTGTTGTTCTGAATAAAAGTTTTGAAGACTCCGTCAGCTTTTTATTGCTGTTCGATGCTACAACCGAAGAAAGATACAATGAATTTTCGCGCGTGCTTGCAGGTCTTCAGATTCAAAATAAAAAAGTGAAAGCCATTGGTTTTCATGGCCAGCCGGCGCTGCCAGCCTGGTGTCAGCAGTCGTTGAATATTCAGTATCTGGGAAAATCAGATGTGCAGTCATCCGGCATTCCATCGAATAAAGCGGTCGACAATTTTTTAGAAGAATCATTCGATGTGCTGATCGATCTCACTCAGTGCATGCAACCGGTCATTCACTGGATAATATGTCTGTCTGCAGCTCATCTGAAAATTGGTACTCCTGCACGTATAAACCAGCACATTTTCGACATTTCAATAGAATCAGAGCATCATCAGACACAGGAAAATATGATGAAGCTGGCTGTTCAGTTCCAGAATATGTTTCAAAACAAACCACTATGAAATTTTCAGTACAAGGATGTGGTGTAGCACTGGTTACACCTTTTAATGAAGAAGGTTCCGTTGATTTCGGCAGCATGATTAAACTGGTTGATCATGTGGTTGAAGGCGGCGTTGACTATATTGTGCTATTCGGCACTACAGGCGAATCTCCAACTGTATCGCTGCAGGAAAAACAGGAAGCACTTCAGTTGGTATCAAAGCATCTGAATGGTAAAGTGCCCATCGTTATTGGCTTTGGAAATAACAATACATCCAAACTGGTTGAAGAAATGAACCTGTTTGATTTTACAGGTGCTTCGGCCATTTTATCGGTCCTGCCTTATTACAATAAACCCAATCAGGACGGCATGTACATGCATTATAAAATGATTGCGGAACATGCTCCACTGCCCGTGATTTTATACAATGTGCCTGGTCGCACTGTGGTTAATATGGAACCGGCTACCACCATCCGCATTGCCAATGACTGCCCGAATGTGATGGCCATCAAGGAAGCTACCGACAATATGGATCAGGTGATGGATCTGTTGCATCAGCGCCCTGCCGCACTCGAAGTTGTTGCCGGCGACGATGCGCTGGCTCTGCCGATTATTTCGCTTGGAGCCTGTGGTGTTATTTCGGTCATTGCCAATGCCTATCCGAAAGAATTTTCAAAAATGGTTCACGCCACCATGGCCGGTAATATGGAAGAAGCCCGCAAATATCATTATCTGCTGCTTCCCATCATGCACACATTGCTCAATATGGGCAACCCGAGCGGCATAAAAGCAGTGCTGCATGTAAAAGGTCTCATTCAGCACGTGTTCCGTCTCCCGGTACATCCGGTGAATGAAGCAAAGTTTGCCGAAATCATCAAAGCTGTTGAGCTTACAGAAAAAAACTGCAAGGCCGCAACTTTATAACGTTTTTACTGTCTTCTGGAAAATAATATTTGTATGAGACTGAACTGTACTCTTCTGTTGGTGTTTCTGTCGATTTCATTATTCGCACAAACCCAGTATCAGCAGGCCACCCAGATTTTACAATCGCGGGGTGAAATTGTTCTCCGTTTTAATGTGGACACCAAAGCTCAGATCAACAATGATCTGACAAGAATTATGTCCATCGACAATGTACGAGAATTGCCCAACGGACAGGGTTTCGTAGTAACAGCATATGCAAACCCTACTGAATTTGAGACTTTTCTGACCAGAAATATTCCATACGACATTATTCCCAAAGATGTTCCCAAAGCATTGAATATGGCTACTACCGTGGCTCAGATGGCCACGTGGGACCGATACCCGACCTACAGCGTGTACGAACAGATGCTGGCCAATTTCGCAAGCACATATCCGACGCTTTGCGATATTGATACCATCATGACCTCAACCCCATCCGGGAACTACAAAATTCTGGTGGCCCGCATTTCGGATAATGTCAATACCGCTGAAAACGAGCCCCAGTTCCTGTATTCATCGTCGATGCACGGAGACGAAACCACCGGATATTATCTGATGCTCCGCATGATTGATTATCTGCTTTCCAATTACGGATCTGTTTCGCAGG
>Ga0209639_1002106_pt1 | contig 16747 bp, 14 predicted proteins | sample EPASupsiteHSE605_FD_187268 | JGI IMG/M metagenome (GOLD analysis project Ga0209639, IMG submission 187268) | Bioremediated contaminated groundwater from EPA Superfund site, New Mexico - Sample HSE6-05 (SPAdes) (version 2) | ecosystem: Environmental > Aquatic > Deep subsurface > Groundwater >...
ATAGATGTCTGCAAATGTAGTGAAATTTATAATATTACACTAGAAGTAAGAGAATCAAATATAGAAGCAATTAAACTTTATGAAAAATTTGGATTTGAATCAGCAGGTAAAAGACCAAATTATTATCAAAGACCAAATGAAAGTGCAATTATAATGTGGAAAAAAATATAAGAACAGTAGGATGACAATTGTAAAAGGTCATGCACAAGCAGCGCCCAAACAAGTAGGAGAAAACAATGAGCAGAAGAAGTAAAAGAAAAAGACAAAGATTTATTGTTATAATAGTAGCATTATTACTAATATTGTTTTTGCTAATATTTAAAACTATAAATGGAAATACAAAAAATAATCCAGATACATCAACAACTTTACCAAATGACAATAAAGAACCTATAGAAGAAGTAAAAGATAATGAAATAAAAGAAATTAAAATATCTCCTGACATTTATACAGCTAGTACTGGAGAAACAATTGATTTAAGTAATTTTAAAATAGAAGCAGTATATAAATCAGGAAAAACAGAAGAAATTAATGAAAATATATCTTTTATAACAAATGGAAATATATTAAAAAATGAAAATGACAAAATAATAGTTTCAGATAATGCTTTAACAGCGGATAGTGGAATTTTAAGCATTAGTTACGAAGGTGTTACATCTGATATAACAATAAAAATATTCAATACTTTGCAGGATAATATAAATGAAGAAGGTATGGTCACAAACGAAAGCGCTTATGACATGGTGGTTAATAAATCGAGAAATTTATCAAGTTCATATGTTCCAGAAGATTTAGTACCTCTTGATGGTATTCCTACAACGCTACAAAATCCTGAAGTAAATCAACTTAGAAAAGTTGCATATGAAGCATTGAAGGAATTATTTTTAAAAGCAAAAGAAGAAAAATCATTTGAACTATATGCTCGTTCTGGTTATAGGTCATACAATACTCAAGCAGATTTGTACAATTCTTATGTATCTAATCATGGTCAAGAAGCTGCAGATAAATTCAGTGCTAAACCAGGGCAAAGTGAACATCAAACAGGACTTGCAATGGATATTACTTGTGAAGCTATGAATTTTCTGTTAGATGATACGTTTTTTGATACAGAAGAAGGTAAGTGGGTAGCAGAAAATGCTCATAGATTTGGTTTTATCATCAGATACCCTAAAGGTAAAGAAGATATTACTGGATATCAATATGAACCTTGGCATTTAAGATATGTTGGAGAGACTATAGCAACAGAAATATATGAAAACCAATTAACATTAGAAGAATATTTTGAGCAATAAACATAAAAAGCGCCCTGAGGCGCTTTTTGATTATTAATTATTGTAACAAACTGCATACATCATTTGCATATTGAACTGGGTCTTCAATAGGTAATCCTTCAATTAGCAACGCTTGATTGAACAAAACATTTGTAAGTTTATTTAATTTTTCTTTGTCAGTAGCAAAAGAATCTTTAAGAGTTGCAAACATTTCATGGCTGGTGTTTATTTCAAGAATTTTTTCTGCATGAATATCACCTTTGTTATCAGGCATTGCACTTAATACTTTTTCCATTTCAATTGATAATTCACCTTCGCTTGCAAGGCAAACTGGATGGTTTTTCAATCTTTTTGATGCTCTAACTTCTTTTACTTTACCATTTAATGTTTCTTTCATGTAATTGAAAATATCTTTATTTTCTTCTTTTTCACTTTCGCTTTCGCTATCTTTTTCATCTGACTCTATGTCTAAATCAGCATTTGATACTGATTTAAATTCTTTTTCCTTATAGTTCATAAGCATTTTAATAGCAAATTCATCAATTTCATCTGTGAAATAAAGAATTTCATATCCCTTATCAGAAACAATTTCTGTTTGAGGAAGTCTTGCAATTTTATCAGTAGTTTCACCTGTTGCATAATAAATATATTTTTGATCTTCCTTCATGCGAGATATATATTCATCTAAAGTAACAAGTTTTTTCTCAGTAGAAGAATAGAACATTAGTAAATCTTGAAGTATCTCTTTATTAGCACCCCAACCTTGATATACACCATACTTTAATGTTCTGCCAAAATTATTAAAGAAGATTTCATAATTTTCTCTTTCATCTTTTTGCATTGATAAAAGTTCGCTTTTAATCTTTTCTTTTATTTTCTTAGCGATAAATTGAAGTTGTCTGTCATGCTGCAATAATTCCCTTGAAATATTTAATGATAAATCTGCCGAATCAACAAGACCTTGTACAAAACTAAAATAATCAGGCAAGAGGTCGCTGCATTTATTCATTATAAGTACACCATTTGAATATAATTCAAGACCTTTTTCAAATTCTTTAGTATAAAAATCATATTGAGCTTTTGCAGGTATGTACATAATAGCGTTATAACTTGTTAATCCTTCTACACTTGCATGGATATATTTTAATGGTTTTTCAAATCCAAAATGTTTATCCATATAAAAATTATCATAATCTTCTTGTTTAAGTTCGCTTTTATTTCTTCTCCAAATAGGAACCATGCTGTTTAAAGTTTCATCTTCGAAATATTCTTCGTAATCTTTTTCAGAATCTTCTTTAAGTTTCCTTTTCTTAACATTCATTTTAATAGGGTATTTAATAAAATCCGAATATTTTTTTACCAGAGATTTTAAGTTGTATACATCTAAATACTCATCATAGTTTTCATCATCAGTGTTAGGTTTTATTTCTAATGTTATTTGTGTACCTGTTGTTTCTTTTTCACAAGGTTCTATTATGTAGCCTTCAGCGCCACTTGACTGCCATTTATAAGCTGTATCTGAACCTAAAGCTTTGCTTACAACTGTTACTAAGTCTGAAACCATAAATGCTGAATAAAATCCAACACCAAATTGACCTATTATATCTATTCCATCTTTTGCTTCGTTGTTTTCTTTAAAATCAAAAGAACCACTTTTAGCAATAGTACCTAGGTTTGATTCAAGTTCTTCCTTTGTCATTCCAATACCTGTGTCAGTAATAGTAAGAGTCCTATTATCCTCATCTGCAGAAATTCTTATGTAGAAATCATCTTTGTTAAAACTAATGTTATTGTCTGTAAGTGATTTATAATAGTTTTTGTCTATAGCATCACTGGCATTTGAAATAAGTTCTCTTAGAAAAATTTCCTTGTGAGTATAAATTGAATTAATCATTAAATCTAGAAGTCTTTTAGACTCCGCTTTAAATTGTTTTTTATCCATTTTATCTATTCCTTTCATAATATTAAATGTAATTTTGTTAGCACTCTCTATTAACGAGTGCTAATTATATTGTAACAAATCGTTTTTATTTGTCAATAGGTTAATAAAAAAAAAATAATTTTATTACAAAAAAATAGGGGTGTATTAACCCCTTAAATATCATATAGCCTGCAAGTATCATTGATTCTAGCAAGAGAATTCCAAGTTGTTTTATCAACTATTCCAGTAACAGGCAATTTATTTGTAGTTTGAAACTGTTTTATTGCATCAATGGTTGCTTGATCATATTTACCGTTTATATTGACAGCAGTATAATTTTTATATTTTTTATTTAATTTTCTGAGCAAGAATTGAATGACATAAACTAAGTCATCTTCATCATCTAAGTTAATATTACATCCTGTAAGTGGAAAACATGAGATTTGATTAGGAGCGCTTGATATTTCATAACAATTACCATACTCTTTTACTATTGCATTCCATGTATTTAAATCAACTATACCTGTTGCTGGCAATTCATAAATTCTTTGAAATTCTGTTACAGCTTCTTTAGTTGCAGAATTATATATACCACTTGGATATACTATAGGTATTTCAGGTATGTATCTTGAAATTTCTCCCAAATAAAATTGTACCTCTTTTATAGGATCTTTAATATAATCCTTGTATAATTGTATTTCACTCATTTATTTACTTCCTTTCTATTTGAATTTCTCTAATCTGATATATCAATATTTGGATTGGGTATAACTATCATCTTTTCAAGGTCTATCCCTGTACTTCCTCCTGCAACAGGAGTTAAGTTTACATTGAATAGTACTTTTACATTTGAAAATACATGTATATTAACTATATGAATAGTATAATATCCTGCAGCATTAACTCTAAGATTGTAGTGAGTAAAAAAGTGTTCAAGGCTTAAATATGGATTATTTACATCAAATACTACTGGTAACTCAATTGGAGGAGCTGTACCATTAACATCTGTTATTACTTTTTCTATTTCAATTTCCATGTCTTTTCCTATATATGTGTAAACTGTTACAACTGCACCTTCTATAGGTAATGCACCTAGTGCAGTAAATACTCTTACTTCAATAGTACCAGTATCATTTACATTCATATTCTCAACTTTATTTATAAGCATATTAGGAGCACAGTATGGTTTTGTAGCGTCATATATATTTTTATTTCCAATTGAATTATTATTATTATTATTATTTAGTTGTTTAAAATAATAAGTGTACATAAATGCAGCGCCTTTCATATTTTATTTTGCTTGCATAATATTCAATATATGCAATAATGAACTTATTTTAAAATTATAATATCAAATTTTAAGAGCATAGCCTGGGTATTGACCTGCAACATTGCAATGGATACTATAGCATTAATATTTGCTATTAAGTAGCTTCTCCTAAATTTTCACCTGGAAATTGACCCAACAATCTTGTTTCACCAAATCTCAAATTGCGATATACATCGACTATAGTATTCCAAGTTTCTTCATCAACTATGCCATTAGGGTTAAGACCAAATTTCTGTTGAAATGTAATGACAGCAGACTCTGTAATTGGACCAAAAACTCCATCTACTAAATCATATGGAACATAAGTTATATCTGTCATTGCAGTAGAAATGTAAGCAAGATATTCTTGCATAAGCAATACATCTGGACCTTCCGAACCTCTTTTAAGTGGAGTTCCTGGAAAAATTAATCTTGGTAACGAAACTGCAGCAGGAGGCAAAGTTACTAGTATCCCTAATATACTGTTATACATTGTGTTTAAAGTTTGGTTATCAATTATGCCTGTAGCAGGAAGACCCATAGTTTTTTGAAATTCAATTATAGAGTTTCGTGTTGATTCGTCTAAAATTCCGTTAATATCAACAGCTGGAATGGTAGCGTAATATGCTGACAAAACATTCAAGAAATATTCTACAAGCTGAATATAAGGAACAACCTCGCCTTCTGATATATTTGTTGTAATATCTATTGGTATATTTTGCAACAATGTACCTTGTGAAGTTAATTCTGCTAGTTTTCTAACTGCTACATAAACATTTTTAATTTTATACCAAGTTCCTTTATCAACTATTCCAGTAGATGGCAAATTGAAAGTTTTTTGAAAAGTTTTTACAGCAGATTCCATAACAGGAGAAAAAACTCCATCAGCAGGCAATATTTTTGGAATTCCAGGATAATTTGTTGATATAACATTTAGTGTGAATTGCAATAATAAAACAAGATCTCCCGTATCACCTAATTTAAGAGGAGTTCCGGGATATGTAGTTTCAATATTTCCTACTGGTGAATATTTTACTAAATTTATATCATTTCCATAATAATATTGAAGTATTTCATATGGATCATAACCTTGTTCTGCCAAATCTACAGTTCCCCATTGATACATGCCTTCACATTGAGACACTCTTCCATCGCAATATTGAGCAAAAAGAGGCTCAAGTCTGCCTTCTCTAATAATATATTGATCAAATATTTCAGCTACAATCTGCGATATATTTTCAAAAATTCCTCTATTGTAAACAAATGATTGGTCATATTGAGTTGAACTTGTTATATCAAAATTATAACCCCTGCTCCTGTACCATTCTGTGAAAATCCTATTCATAGCAATGGAAACTATAGCATGTATATTTGCTCTTAGCGCATCTTCTGGCCATGTAGGATATAATTCACTTGATGCTACATTTTCTATATAGTCGATAAAATTTACTGTTACATTTTCAGCTTCTTCATCAGGAGCACCAAGATGAACTGTTATTGTTTCGGGAACGTAAACTACTGTTACTCCAGGAATTACCGATAGTTTTTGTATATTAAATTGTTTGCTCAAATATAATCACCCCCAAGTTCAATTCCGGGATATTGTCCTGCTAATCTTTCTTCTCCGTATCTCAAATTAAGATATACGTCTATAATTTTGTTCCAAGTTTCTTCATCTACAATGCCATCTGGTGTAAGACCAAATTCTTTTTGAAATGCAATTACAGCAGATTCTGTAATTGGACCAAATACTCCATCTACAAGATTATATGGAACATATGTTATACTTGGTATGACTGAAGAAATGTATGCGAGATATTCCTGTACAACTACTACACCGGGACCTTCCGAACCTCTTTTGTATACTATATTAGGATATCCTATTCTTGGTAATGATACATAGGTAGGAGGTAATGTTATGAATATTCCTAACATGATTTTATTTATCAAATTCCATGTTTCATCATCAATTATCCCTGTAGTAGGTAACCCCATTGTTTTTTGAAATTCTATTATAGAATTTCGAGTTAACGGGTCTAATACTCCAGTTATATCAACAGCAGGAATAGTATTGTAATAAGTTGATAAAACATTAAGGTAATATTGCACAATTTGTACTCTAGGAACTACTATACCTGCCTCTATTTCCCCGCTTGGTATTTCACTGAGAAGCACGCCTCGAGAGATTAATTCGGCAAGTTTTCTAACTGCTACATATACATTTTTTATTTTATACCATGTTCCTTTGTCAATTATACCAGTAGATGGTAAATTAAATGTTGATTGGAATGTTTTTACTGCAGATTCCATTAGAGGTGAATATACTCCATCTACAGGGTATATTTTTGGAATTGCAGGATAATTTGTAGATATATTATTTAATTGAAGCTGTGCTAAATAAACATTTATTCCTGAATCCCCTAGCTTGAGAGGAGTACCAGGGTAGGTAGTTTCAATATTACCAACAGGAGCATCTTTTACTATATTTATATCAGCACCATAGTAATACTGTAAAATTTCAAATGGAGTATATCCTTCTTCAGCTAAATCTACAGTTCCCCACTGATACATACCATTGCATTGTGATACTCGCCCATCACAGTACTCAGCGAAAAGTGGTTCAACTCGCACTTCTCTAGCAATATATTCGTCAAATATTTCATCTGTAATGCTAGATATATTATCAAATATTCCTCTCTTGTAAACAAATGACTGGTCAAATTGAGTTGAATTTGTAATATCAAAATTATATCCCCTGCTTCTGTACCATTCTGTGTATACTCTGTTCATAGCTATTGAAACTATAGCATGAATATTTGCCCTAAGTGCACTTTCAGGCCATGTAGGATATAATTCGCTCGAAGCCACATTTTTTATATAATCAAGAAAACTTACAGTAACATTTTCTGCAGGTTCATCTGGTCTACCTAAATGAACAGTTATTGTTTCTGGGATAACGACTGATGTAATTCCAGGATTGACAGCGAGTATATTTTGCATATTGGATTGCATTTTCACATTTAAGCACCTCCAACTTCCGCTCCTGGAAACTGTCCTGTTGATCTTTGTTCACCATATCGCATAATACGGTATACTTCTACTATTCTATTCCAAGTGTATTCATCTATAATACCGTCTACTACGAGACCAAAATCTCTCTCGAAAGTTCTAACAGCAGATTCTGTAATCGGACCAAATACACCATCTACCTTATTATATGGTATATTCGTTATGCTTGGTATTATCGAAGAAATATATGCGAGATATTCTTGAATGATTAACACACTAGGACCTTCAGAACCTCTTTGCAATATGGTACCTGGATAAATTAACCTCGGTAAATAAACAGTAGTTGGCTGTAATTTAACTAATATTCCTAAAACACTGTTATATAATGTGTTCCATGTTTGTTCATCAATTATACCGGTAGCTGGCAAATCAACTGTTTTTTGAAATTCTATTATGGAACTTCTGGTTTGAGGTCCCATTATTCCATCAATATCAACAGCTGGTATAGTATCGTAAAAAGCTGATAAAACATTAAGAAAATATTGAACTAGCTGCACTTGTGGAACTACAGTACCTTCATCTATTATTTCATCAAATTCCTTAGGTATTTCACTTACAAGAACACCTTGGGAGGTTAATTCTGCAAGTTTTCTAATAGATACATAAACACTTCTTATTTTATACCATGTTCCCTTGTCAACAATACCAGTAACTGGTAAATTAAATGTGGTTTGAAATGCTTTAACAGTATCCTCCATATTTTGAGTAAAAATACCATTTGTAGGGCTTATTTTAGGAATTGCAGGAAAGTTTGTAGATATAACATTTAAATAAAGTTGTAATAATAAAACATATGCTCCTGCATCACCTAATTTAATAGGAGTTCCTGGATAGGTTTCTTCTAAATTACCAACAGGTGCATTTGTTACTAAATTTATATCACTTCCATAATAATATGTAAGAATATCATATGGCATATAACCTTCATTAGCTAATTCAACAGTTCCCCACTGATACAAGCCATTGCATTGTGACACACGTCCATCACAGTATGTTGTAAAAAGGGGTTGAAGTTGTCCTTGTCTAACAACATAATCATTAAATATATCATCAACAATATTTGAAATATTATCAAAAATTCCTCTGTTGTGTACATAAGACTGGTCAAATTGGGTTGTGTTTGTTATATCAAAATTATATCCTTTACTTCGATACCATTCTGTGAAAACTCTGTTTAATGCTATTGAAACTATAGCATAAACATTAGCCCGAATAGCACTTTCAGGCCAGGTAGGATACACTTCGCTAGAAGCTACATTTTTTACATAATCAATAAAATTTACAGTTACATTTTGTGCATCTTCATCGGGAAGACCTAAATGAACTGTTATATTTTCTGGTATAACTACTGTTGTTAATCCTGGTATACTCATGATTTCACCTCATTAAATTGTTGATTCGATAGGGGGAGGAGGAATTATAATTGTTTGTTCGGGAACTCTACCTTCAGTACCTGCTATAACAGGTATCATATCTACTTTATAATTAGTTGAAATTCCGGGGAATATACGTAAATCAAGCACATTGATTGTGTAATATCCTAATGCTTGTATTCTCATATTATAAGTAGAAAAATTGTACTTTTGCATTTCACTTGGTATATTGGGATCAGTCCTAACAGGTAATTCTATATTAGGTACGCTTCCATTTGCATCTGATACCAAATGTACAATTGCATTTTCTTCGCCTTCATTAACTTTAGTATAAACAGTAACTACTGCTTCAGGTACAGGAAGAGCTCCAAGTGCTGTGTATACTCTAACTGTTATGTAACCTACATTAGTTTCATTTACAGTTTCATCTTGATTAATAGTTTCATTTTGATTTGCTGGAGCATTTTCTACTGGCACTTCAGCTTTTTGTACAATCATATTTAAAGCGCGATATGGTTTGCTTGCGTTGTTCATATTTTCATATTCTTTTATGCATGTATTAATTAATGGAGTAAAATTATTGTTATACATTAAAACAAGTCACACCTTTCTTATTAAAGTTAGCTTACATACTATATTAATATATGCAATAATTAATATTTTGCTTACTTTGATTAATGAAAGAAACACAAAAATAACAAGACGGGAATAGAATATAAACTTGCAGGATAAAATAAACGTATATAAATTTTCAACTAAAAAACAAAGAAAATAAGCAATTTACTTGTAAAAGATAATTAAATTATGCAGAATAATAAAACTGTCTTGCAATTTAATAAAAAGGGTTGACTTTACTAACGAAATTGTATATTTTATATATATGTCATTTTAAAAATTAAACAGTGAAATAAATAAAGTAGGAGGTAACAAAATTGCCAAATGAAAAACTCATTGAGCTTAGAGAAAAAAGCGAGAAGATTAAATTAGGTGGCGGACAAAAGGCTATACAAAAGCAACATGATGGCGGTAAACTTACTGCTAGAGAAAGAATCTTAAAACTTTTAGATGAAGGTAGCTTTGTAGAAATCGATGCATTTGTTGAACATAGATGTGTTAATTTTGGTATGGAAGAGAAAAAAGCTCCTGGAGAAGGTGTTGTTACAGGATATGGTACTGTAGATGGAAGATTAGTATACATATATGCACAAGATTTTACTGTTATAGGTGGATCTTTAGGAGAAATGCATGCTGCTAAAATTGTAAAAGCTCAACAAATGGCACTTAAGGTAGGTGCTCCAATTATAGGAATCAATGATTCAGGTGGAGCAAGAATACAAGAAGGTGTTGATGCTTTGTCTGGTTATGGAAAAATATTCTATAACAATACAATATCATCAGGCGTTATTCCTCAGATATCAGTTATTTTAGGACCTTGCGCAGGTGGAGCAGTTTATTCACCAGCATTGACAGACTTTATATTTATGGTTCAAAAAACTAGTCAAATGTTTATAACAGGACCACAAGTTATTGAAACAGTTACAGGTGAAAAAGTATCTGCAGAAAAGTTAGGTGGAGCTATGACACATAACAGCGTAAGCGGAGTTGCACAATTTCTAGATGACACAGAAGAAGCATGCATGGAAAGTATCAAGAAATTATTAAGCTTCTTGCCACAAAATAATTTAGAAACTACACCTGTTGTAGACGTACAGGATAATATAAATAGAATTGATGAAGCATTAAATGAAATTATACCAGATAATCCAAATAAAGCATACGATATGAAAGATGTTATATACATTCTTGCTGATAATAAAGAATTTTTAGAATATCAACCATATTATGCTAAAAATATAGTTACTGGCTTTATGAGATTAAATGGAAGAAGCGTTGGAGTAATAGCTAGTCAGCCGAAATTTTTAGCAGGTTGTCTTGATATAAATGCTTCAGACAAATCATCAAGATTTATCAGAACATGTGATGCTTATAATATTCCAATATTAACATTGATGGATGTACCAGGTTTCTTACCAGGAACACATCAAGAATATGGTGGAATTATAAGACATGGAGCAAAAATGTTGTATGCTTATTCAGAAGCAACAGTTCCAAAAGTTACAGTAATAACAAGAAAAGCATATGGCGGTTCATATTTAGCAATGTGCTCAAAAGAATTAGGAGCAGATGTAGTACTAGCTTGGCCAACAGCTGAAATAGCAGTTATGGGTCCTGATGGTGCAGCTAATATTATATTTAAAAAAGAAATAGAGGCTGCTGACGATAAAAATGCTAAACGTAGTGAAAAAATAGCTGAATATAGAGATACAGTAGCAAATCCATACATTGCTGCAGCTAGAGGATATATAGATGGAGTAATAGAGCCAGCTGAAACAAGAAAGAGGATAATAAGTTCATTTGACATGTTATCAGGTAAAAGAGAATTAAGGCCTGTTAAAAAACATGGAAATATTCCCCTTTAGGATAGGAGTGATAAAATGGGTTTGTTTAAAAATTTATTTAATAAAAATAAAGAATCTTCAAATGGTAATATAACAACTAATCAATCAAATGGAGAAAATCAAGATGAAATTACAGCTGTAATTGCAGCAGTATTAGCGTCTATGGATGATGAAGAAACTGTAGCAGCAATATCAGCAGCTATAGCTTGCATGATTGGAAAAAGTACAAGTGATTTTGTAGTTAGAAACATAAAAAGAACTCCAGAATTAGATCCAATTTGGGCATGCGCAGGACGAATGAAATTAATGAGATAATAAAATAAAAATAATATCAGATAATATAATGGAGGATAAAAATGAAAAAATTTAATGTAACAGTAAACGGAAAAGCTTATGCAGTAGAAGTTGAAGAAGTAGGTTCAGGTCAACCTGTATTTACTTATGCACCAGCGCCACAAGCAGCACCTGTACAACAAGCAGCTCCAGTACAACAAGCAGCACCAGCACCACAAGCAGCTCCAGCACCAAAAGCACCAGCAGGACCTGTATCAGGAGAATTAATGGAAGCTCCAATGCCTGGAACAATATTAGACATAAGAGTAACTGAAGGTCAAACTGTAAAAGCAGGAGACATAATATTAATATTAGAAGCAATGAAAATGGAAAATGAATTAGTAGCTCCTGTAGATGGAACTATAGCAAGAATTCACACTTCTAAAGGAACAGCTGTAAGCACAGGCGATGCACTTGTTACAATAGGTTAATTAAATCTTAAAATATTTTCTGCAAAAAACTCTTCTAATCAAAAAAGAAGAGTTTTTTTATGTCGAAATATATGATATAATTGGATAGGATATAGGTGAGGGTTTTGCCCTCTAATTCTTTCAATGAGATATAAATAAGGAGTCGCTATATGATAAGCAATGAAAATATAATAAAGTTACAACTTGTTAAAGGACTGGGCAGAAAGACAATCAGCAAAATACTAAGTTATATAGATTCTCAAAACATTGAATTAGATGATTTTTCTTCGCTTGTAAAACTTGTAAAAGATTTAGGAATTAAGAAAATTGAAATTAATTCAGATAAAATTGAAGAAGAAGCTAAAAAGATTTTTGAATTATGTAATAAAACAAAAATAAAAATAGTTGGAATATATGATGAGAAGTATCCTTTTAAACTTAAGAATATCGAAGACAAGCCTTTAATATTATATGTTGACGGGGATGTTGATTTGCTTAATGAATGTAATAATATAGCGATAGTAGGGACAAGAACTCCAACACAAAAGGGATATGAAGTAAGTTCTATATTAGCGGAAAAACTTGCAGAAGAAAATTGCTGCGTTGTTAGTGGTTTTGCTACAGGATGTGATGAAGCAGCACATAGAGGATGCCTAGCAGTTAAGGGAAAAACAATAGCTGTAATACCTTCTGGTCATCTATGCATTTATCCTAAAGGTAATAAAGTCCTTTATAATATGATACTTTTAAATCAAGGTGCTGTTATTTCTGAATTGCCACCAAATTCTAAAGCGGAACTGCACACTTTTATTGAAAGAAATAGAATTATAGCCGCTTTATCTGAAGGAATAATTATTATTGAAGGTGGAAAAAAAGGTGGAACATCTCATACAGTTAAGTTTGCAAATTCATATAACAAGCCTCTTGCATATACAAGTATAGTTGATATTCCAGCAGAAATTAAGCAACAAAAGCTTATGAATAACAATGATATTGACATTATAGACAGCTTCGAAGGCCTTTTAAATTTTAAGAATAAATCTTTTAATAAAGTTCTTGACAAAGCATATTAGTTATATTATAATAAATTCTGTTGTCAAACAAACACGTTTAACAATATGCCGCGCGGATGTGGCGGAATTGGCAGACGCACTAGACTTAGGATCTAGCGCTTACGGCGTGCAGGTTCAACTCCTGTCATCCGCACCAAATGAAAATAAGGATTGCAAATTGCAATCCTTATTTTTTTTAGTGTGAATACAACAAGATTCCCGGGACTCGACTAGCATCTTCGGAATGAAGTCATAGTTAGTTGCCCGTTATTGCTAATATCAATTATTTACCTCTTTAAAATAATAGTAGAAAATTGTATAATATAAAAGACTAAATTTAAGGAGGCGATTATAATTTTTTTAAACAAAAGAATAACCAGCAGTATCTTGTTTATATTTTTAATGACTATGTTTTTTTTAAACATTGGTCCATTGAATGAAATTAATGCAGCAGAAAAGGAATTTAGAGGCGTATGGGTTTCAACAGTATGGGGTATAGATTACCCTAGCAAAGCAACAACAGATGTGGAAACGTTAAAAAAAGATGCTATTAAAATTTTAGATAATGTTGAAGACATGGGATTTAATGCAGTTTTTTTACAAGTTAGGTCATGTTCTGATGCGATATATAATTCTAAAATATATCCTTGGTCAAAATATTTAACAGGTAAACAAGGGTTATCTCCAGAAAATAATTTTGATCCGCTAGAGTTTTTTATTGAAGAAGCTCATAAAAGAGGTATAGAACTTCATGCGTGGATTAATCCTTACAGAGTAACTGCATCAGCTCAAGATAATGACAAGCTTTCTTCAAATAATCCAGCTGTTTTAAACAAAGAGTTAACTGTGCTGCATACAGATGGTAAATTGTACTTTAATCCTGGCGAGCCACGTGCCAGGGAATTAATTATAGATGGAATTGAAGAAATATTAGATAATTATGATGTTGACGGAATTCATTTAGATGATTATTTCTATCCTGATAAGAATTTCAACGATGCAGCGACATATGCAAAATATGGAGAAGGTTTTACAGACATAAATGATTGGCGAAGAAATAATAATGATGTATTAATAAAAGAAATAAACGAAGCAGTAGATAATAAAAATCCTGATATAAAATTTGGCGTTAGTCCCGCAGGAATATGGGCTAATAAAACAACATCAAATCTTGGAAGCGATACTGATGGGTGGGGTACTTACATCAATCAATTTGCTGATACAAGATATTGGGTAAAACAAGGATATGTAGATTACATAATGCCACAAATATATTGGAACATAGGTTATAGAATAGCTGATTATAATACTTTAATATCATGGTGGAGCGATGTTGTTAAAGACACAAATGTAAAACTTTATATAGGCCAAGCTGCTTATAGAGCAGTTGGTGCAGAACCAAATAGTGTATGGTATAATGGAGCTGAGATTGAAAAACAAATTGAATTAAATAGGACAAACAGTTATATTAGTGGTTATTGTATGTTTTCTTATAAATCATTTTTAAATAATAAAATGTTGTATAGTGCAATAAAAAATGTAAATAAAACAGAAAATACAAGTCCTGTAAATGATGAAATTACTCCAATAGAACAAGATTATCAATATTACACTATGAATTATAAAAAAAATTCTGGTGAGCACGATGATTATATTGTTATGTATTATGATAATGAAGGTGAAAAAGAAATACTTCCAAGAAGTCGTTTTGATAATTCTAAAAATAAAGTCATTGGTCTATCATCTAAAACAGGAAAATTTGGAACAATGTATAATAAACCTGTATTTGATGATATAGAAGACAATCTGAATGTAGATAATATAAAATATATTGCAGCTAGAAATATAATAATTGGTTATAACGGAAGCTTTAATCCTGAACAAAATATAAAAAGAGCAGATTTTGGGCTGATGTTGATGAGAATGTTAGAAATTGAAAATTTAGAAGGAATAAATGGATTCAGTGACACTTCAGTTGACGATTATTACTTTGAGGAGTTAGCAACTGCTAAAAGATACGGATTAATGCTTGGAGTTGGAAATAACAAATTTGAACCTCAAAATGAAATCACAAGACAAGACATATTTGTTATGACATATAGAGCTATGAAAGCTTTAGATATGATAAATATTGAAACGGATGATTCTGCAATAAATGTTTATAATGATAAAGATAATATATCTGATTATGCAGTTGAAGCAATATCATATTTTACACAAAATGAAATACTAACTGAAGTTAATGGCAATATTGAACCTGTGAAAATAGCTGACAGAGCAGAAATAGCAGATTTTTTAGCTAAGTTATTAAAATCTGATGTGATGATGACAATTAGTTAATTGCTAATTAATAGATAAAATTTAAAAATAAACAAAACAATCATGGAAACATGGTTGTTTTTTGTCTAATATAATATTTCTAATTAACATATATCAAAAATTGTCATAACATAATGATATGACAAGCATTTATGTTTAGAAAATATATAGAGGCGATTGAAATGAAACAAGTTTTAAAAACAAATAGATTAATAATTAGGGAATTTGTAAATGAAGATGCAGAAGATTTATATAGACTAGAAAGTGATCCAAGAGTTATCGAGTATATTCCAGGAAGTAAGTTGTTATCATTAAATGAATGTAAGCGTGAAATAAAAAAATATATTAATAATTATAAAACAAATGAATTGGGTAGTTGGCCAATAGTTTTAAAAAGCACTAATGAATTTGTAGGAATAACTGGGTTTAGATATTTGCCAAGCATAAAAAAAACGGAAATAGGAATGAAAATTCTACCTTTGTTTTGGGGTAATGGATACTCAACGGAAGTAGGTAATGCTTTAATTCATTACGGATTATCTAAACTTAAATTAAATGAAATAATAGCAATGGCAGATCCAGACAATATTAAATCAATAAAATCATTAGAAAGTTTAGGTATGAGATTTATAAAATATGGTTATTATAATGGAGCAAAGGTATCATATTACAATGTACACAAATAAAATTGATTTATAAATGTAGAAGAGGGATAAAACCCCTTTCTACATTTATGTTGTTTAAACATTATGAACTTATCACAATATTACATGGCTTTTGCATATGAAAAATGAAATATGAAAAAAAGTGTAAAAAGGGGATTGACAAAGGTAATTAAGTGAGCTATAATACAAAAGCACTTCAGAAATGAAGTCGAAACAAAGTATAAAAAAGATAAAAGAAGTTAGAAAAACAGTTGACAATATCGCATTGATATGATAGACTAATTAAGTTACTTTTCGTGAATAACGAAAGTACGAGGTGAAAATAAATAAGAAAAGTTCTTGACAAATAATGACTAGCGTGATAAGCTATTAAAGCTGTCGGAAAGATAAAGAACAGCAAACAGAACATAGACAATAAAACAGCATAAGAAAAACCTTTGAGAGTTCTAAAGTGAATTTGAACAAAAAAGTAATAACAATGAAGTAATGCTAAGCGTAAGCTTGGGCATCAGGAAAATATTAAACGAGAGTTTGATCCTGGCTCAGGACGAACGCTGGCGGCGTGC
>Ga0209639_1002109_pt1 | contig 16722 bp, 14 predicted proteins | sample EPASupsiteHSE605_FD_187268 | JGI IMG/M metagenome (GOLD analysis project Ga0209639, IMG submission 187268) | Bioremediated contaminated groundwater from EPA Superfund site, New Mexico - Sample HSE6-05 (SPAdes) (version 2) | ecosystem: Environmental > Aquatic > Deep subsurface > Groundwater >...
ACTGAATCTTCTTTTACTCGAGAAGTGTTGAGTGTTCTACAGAAGGATACCTGCGGCACGGGTTTCGTTGCATCCGTGCTAAATAAAATCTTCTGTGGAGGATCCTATGTGCATAGAATCAATGGTAAAGGTATCATAGTTGCGTGCAACCGGGATGCTGCTCTAGTAGAGTATGCAGATGGCACGTTGCAACTATTCACGGCTACTCAACTTATTGAACAAAGAAGTCCAATTGAAACAAGTGAGAACTTGCAAAATCGGAGACCAGAAAACAATACGCAAACACACAAGTTATACAGCGAAGTCCATGCCTTCCATGATAAGAAATCCCTCGTTTCGAAGGCAACGACCGGAACAACTGTAACCCATCATAGTTTTGGTAGAGGTGTTGTTATAAGAAATGATGGCATCTATGTAACGATACGTTTTGCTCAAGGTGTAGGGGTAAAACACTTTGATTTGAAGCTATTGACACAAAATAATATGCTAAAGATTCTTTAGAATGAGAACTGCCCGCTTTATCAATCGGGTGCAGCAGGCTCAACAAAAAACTCACTCCTATTATCTATCCCGCACCCAGGCGAGACTAGATATCGTCAAAAGAATAACTTCCCTCTGTTCCACATAGTTTCTGTACAGTTTCGTTTAGGTGCTTTCTAGATAACATTGCTGGTGAAAAAGGAGCGAATTTAATGAAATTCTTCCATTTGTCCGATTTGCACATAGGATTAAAATTATTTAACCGCGATTTATATGAGGATCAAGCGTACGTTTTTGACCAAATTATTGCAATTGCCGAAAAAGAGTGCCCCGATGTTATCGTCATTGCGGGGGATGTCTATGATAAAGCGATCCCTGCGGCGGAAGCTGTCGAAGCTTTTGATCAATTCATATCACGCCTTACTCGGTCTGTTCCAGATACAGAAATTATGATAATAAGCGGAAACCATGACAGTGCGACACGTGTCAATGTATTTCGGAGCATACTGCAACGTCAGAAGATCCGCATGATTGGAATACCGCCGCAATCTCCAGATGACTATATTGAGAAAGTAGTAATGCAAGACGCACATGGAAAAGTCAACTTTTATTTGCTACCTTTTGTCAAGCCGTCAATGGTAAGAACCATAATCGGTACTGATGAGAACGGCAACAACTTCTCATATAATGACACCATACATAAACTGATCGAGCGCGAGATCATCGAGCAGAGCGAACGCAATGTTCTAGTGAGCCACCAATTTTATCTGCCTGCCGCAACAGATCCCAATACCATTGAACGTATGGACACCGAAGTATGTACCGTAGGTAATATCGACGTTGTAAAAGCGGACATTCTTGAAAGGTTCGATTACGCTGCACTTGGGCATATTCACAAACCGATGAAGGTTGGTTGCGACTCGTATCGCTACTGCGGAACTCCGCTGGCCTGCTCCGTGAGCGAAGCGAATCAACAAAAGGGCATCATTATGATAGAGATGAAAGAAAAAGGGAATTTTACGATGGCCTTTCTTCCGCTTACGCCGCTTCGTCAAGTTCGAGTGATTACCGGAACTCTGGAAAATGTTCTGAAACAGGGATGCAACGATTTTGTAACGGTCATACTGACCGATAAAGTTGATCTTGATGTTTTCGACATGCAGGACAGGGTCAGGTACGCATTTCCAAATCTACTAGAGATCCGGAGAGAGGTCTCCAGAAAGGGTGACTATAAAGCGCAATTTTCGGCCGAAGGAGCTCTTGACGCTTTTGATCTTTGCAAGTCTTTCTTAATAGATCTAGATGAAGTTGAGCAAGAGCTTCTTCGAGATGTTATTAATATCGCTCAGGAGGTGCAAGTATGAGGCCAGTAAAACTGACGATGCAGGCATTTGGTTCCTACGGTAAAAAAACAATAATCGATTTCACTGCACCTAACCAAAATCTGTTCTTAATCACCGGTAATACAGGCGCTGGCAAGACCACAATTTTTGACGCAATCGTATATGCATTATATGGGGAAGCAAGCTCTGGACATAATAAAAAGGACGGAGCTGAGTTGCAGAGCCAATTTGTTGATTATAGTACGGAACCATTCGTTGAACTTGCATTCTCGGAAGTCGTCGGCGGTGCGACTTTACTCTATACTGTTCGTCGTGTACCACGACACATCCGTCCGCTTAAGAAAGGATCAGGTTTCACGGATGAAAAAGAGTCAGTGTCTTTAATTATGCCTGATGGATCTCCGTTTATACAAAATCAAAAGGAAACAGATAGCAAGCTCGAAGAGATCGTCGGACTAACAAAAAACCAGTTCATGCAGGTAGCCATGATTGCCCAAGGCGAGTTCATGGATTTGCTTCGTGCTGACTCAACCAAGAAGAAGGAAATATTCAGGAAGCTCTTCAATACAGGACTTTTCCAAGTTATATTGGATGAACTTGACGGGCGCCGTAGGGGTAAACTTGCGGAGATTGCACAAATTCGTACTGCATGTCAGACAGAGGTATCTCATGTCGTTGTTCCGGAAACTTACCATAGTGCAGAGAAAATCTTAGAGGTGAAGAGAAGAATTCTAACTTCTGACAAACTGAATATCACGGATATGGAAACGCTTCTTGCCGAATTAGAAGTTATGTGTCAGTGGTTATTGGAGGAAAGAGACTCTGCAAAAACAGCATTTGACCAGTCCAGTGAGATTCGCGATTTAACGAGGGATTCATATAATAGTGCAAAAGCATTGTTGCTGTCTTTCGAGCAACTTGAGAAAGCCGAACAGGAACTTATTGAGTGTAAGTTGGCGGAAGGCGACATGCGAGAAGCAACTCATTTGATTACACAGATTAATGCCGCTTATGAGATTAAAGCCGTATATCAAAGATTTGAGGACGCAGATCAGCTTGTCGCTGATGCGGAGAAGCAATTAGAGGCACAAGAGATAGCACTTCCAGCGCTTATGGCTGCAAATTTCGAGGCGGAAGCAGCAGAAACATCTGCAAAGGTATCTCTCGATGCAGAGCTGGAATTATTCGCAAAAATATCAGAACGAGTAGCAACGGCATTGGATGTTTTTAAGAAGATGCATGCTGCTGAGTCTGATATAGAGGCAGCACAAGAGAACGTACGGAATGCAGAAGAATTAGCTAGAATATCGCTAAAAGCCTTAATGAATTTTGAGATTCAGGAAAAAGAATGGCGAAAAGAAGCGGAAGAATTAGCGGATGCCGGAAAGCATCTAGCTCTTTGGGACGTAACAAACGCCGAAGCGGCAGGCATTGCCGCAGATATCGCTTCTGCAAAAAAGCTACAAGATGATGTTCAAGCTCAGAAGGAAAAAGCCGATCACGCACAACAGGATTATGAATATGCACGTAAGCAATATGTGGTAAAAAATGATGAATTAGTTGCAAAGCAAAATGCATTCTTGGACGCTCAGGCCGGTTTTATTGCAAAAGAAAAGTTAAAAGCTGGAGAACCATGCCCCGTATGCGGCTCTAAAGATCATCCGCGGCCTTGTGAGCTATCAGATGAACATAGTAGCTTGACCCGCATAATGATCGATGATCTGCAAAGCGAAGTAGCCCAGCTTCAAAAAGAACAAACGTCAAAATCTACCGAATCTGGTTCTGCCTTAGATCTGTCTAACGAAAAGCAAAACTACTTCATGCAAACAATGAAGAAGCTCCGTGAGCGGATGGTCATAAACATCGTAAATGCTTCGGATGGGTTGACATTAAATCAGGCAGAGGAGCTACTCATCGGATGGAGAGCGGAACTTCAAGCAGAAGGAATAACCCTAAATAAAAATGCAAGTACACTCGCCAACATTCAAGAGTCCTTAACGAACGCAGACGCTAACAAACTTAAGCTAAAGGAAGCTTATGACTCAGCTTCACAGCAATTTTCTGGTGCAAAGACACAACTCGCAACCCGTCAAGAAACACTCAAAGGATTAAACCAGCAATCGGAATATCTGAATGTTGAGGAAGCGGAAGCGGCGTTGAAAAAAGCAACCGATGCTAAGAATGCAATAAGCGCTATATATATCACGGCTCACGAAGTGGCGCAATCAGCAAAAACTGCAAAGGAGAACGCCGAGGTTTTAATCGATCGCTTCAAAAAAGATATCCCTGCTCAATCGGCCACGCGCGACCAGCGTAAAGCCGCTTACGATTTGATCATGTCGGAGAAGGGAATGGTTGAGTCCGAGTGGGTGGATATCACTTTGAAGCACGAGAAGTCGGAATTAACCGGTCTACAAGAAAAAATTGATGCGCACAACAATAGAAAAGCGTCAGCAGAAGGAGCTCGTAATACGGCAAAGCAGGCCACCGGCGATCAGCCAAAGCCAGTGATTGAAAAATTGGATGTTGCGATGAGAGAAGCTGAAACATCGCTTTTATCGGCACAAACTGCTTATGATCAATTAAGGGAGTGTTATAGGACAAATTTTGATGCCTACAATGCACTAGCCCCAAAAATGGTTGAACGGAATCAAATTATACAGGAACATAATAGAATTGACAGCCTTTATAACCGCCTCGCTGGCAAAATATCCGGCGCAAGAATGGATATTGAGACTTTCGTACAGCGTTATTATCTTCGGAGAATTCTTTATGCGGCAAATACCCGTTTTCTTGAAATGTCAGCCGGTCAATATGAGCTTCGTTTGATCGGTGAAGATCAGGCAGGCGACGGCAAAAATAAGGGTCTGGACCTCATAGTCTTCTCCACCGTTACTGGCAAGGAGAGAGAGGTTCGAACCCTCTCAGGCGGCGAATCTTTTATAGCAGCCCTTGCCCTTGCACTCGGAATGGCGGATCAGATTCAAGAAAGTTCCTCATCTATCAACCTTGATATTATGTTTATTGATGAAGGTTTCGGATCACTTGACTATCATTCAAGAAATCAAGCAGTAAAGGTACTGCAGCAAATGGCCAATGGATCAAAACTCATAGGTATCATTTCTCATGTGGCAGAGCTACAACAAGAGATTGAAGACCAATTGATTGTCAGCAAAAATGAGGAGGGTAGCCATATTAGATGGTTAATTAGTTAAAAGTTGTTTCCAAATTCTTCTGCTATGAGAAGAGAACGTATGTACTGAATAACTTTAAGATCAATTGTGAGCAGTAAATATCAAAGGTAGATTGGTTACACAAACCGTACAGAAAAGAAAAGGTAGTGGTATCCTCATGAAGAATAAAAAGAGGGAGAAAACAATAGCGAATACAGGTCAATAAGGACGTATAGTAAAGAACAAAAAACTGGTGGTTTAATAATCAATCTGCATTTCTATTCGATTCTGCATCCTCTGATAATAGGTTATTATCCATTAAGTCTTATTGCTCAACATTATCAATGATGGTTCCCCGTAAGATAACACCATTTCGCTATCTCAGCAATGAGATCAAGCGGGAGCGGCTTGTTATATGGTAATTGAATAGCGCCTTTGCTTGTTTTGTAATCCACAAGACGACCTGAAAAGTGTTTTATAGCCTCTGGCCCGGGATAAATGCCAATATGATTTTTGAACGCAGCAAAATGAAATACATTATGCTTGTCCCAATAAGTTGGCATGCTCCATGAGATACGCTCCTGTGCATTCGGCAGTGTGTCCTGCAAGGTTTTTCGCAACTGAATTAGATGCTCCTGAATGCCAAGAGGGTACTCCGCAATATATGCTTCAACCGTTTTGGGAGATTCCCCGCAGTAATGTTGCTGGTTTTCGTTTTCAAACTCTCGTCCACACTTTGGGCATTGCCACATTTTAATTCACCTCGCCCTTTCTACAATGGTTACTTTTACAACATCTCCCGACTGCTTCCCGATTTTTGCTCGTATTTCTTTTCTAATTCCAATGATATGATATGGAGTTTTCATTCTTACAATACTGCCTTCATAACGCTCTCCATCAAAGGTGGCCGTTACTGGCACCCTCCCCTTCCCAAATTCCGATTTCACGTCAAATGGGATTTCTATATATGCACCATCAATATCTTCCACTTTGCGAATCACTGCTTCAAATTCATACGTCTTGGGGTTCATGTTTTTCTCCTAAATTAAAAGATTCATCGCTGATTCATACAAGGATTCGAGTAGTAAGTCTCCTAGAATCTCTTGAATAACCTCTAAATACTGGTTGATTAGAGTCTCCAACTCGCGCACACTCGGCAGCGCGGCGAATGCTTTCTTCAATCACAGCTAGAAACTTTTATGTCATCATCTCAGGATCAGATGTGTATAATACTTTTATACTTTCGGAATCGAAATCTATCAGGCCTTCATCTCTCATTTTCGTTAATTCTCTTGAGAGAGATGTTCGTTGCACGCCAATCCTCTCTGCAAGTGCCTTTTTCGTGATTTCTAATTTTACCGAATTCGATTCCTGCTTTTTGCTTTCATAATTCAAGTAACTAATGATGCATTCACGTATTGTTCGGTTCACATAATGCTTGATTCTATCACCTAGAATGACCGAATGATCCGAAATATACGCGAGATAACTTTTCAAAAAATCAAGACTGCTAGCAAATAATTCGAATAGCTGTCTCTTGCTTAACTCTAATATGATTGTTGGTTTTTTCGCGGTTACAGTCATTGGATAGCATGGGTTCTTTGAGAATAACAAATTGCCACCAAGGATATCGCCATCAAAGAATTCCGCAATTGTCATGAGTTTGCCGGACTCATCTATGCGCTCGACTACCACTTCTCCTGATAGGATAATTTCAAGATTCTCGCAAATATCACCAACAAAGTGGACGATGTTATTCTTTTCGTATGAATTCACTTTGTTGCCCTTTGCTTGCAATAATGACTCGAGTTGATTCGCGTCGAAGGATTTTACCAGGTCAATCTGCTTTAATAGCTCCAAATTGTTTCTCATTGCGACCTCCAATAGTGTTACATCGGTAACACTATTAATCTCATTCTATCCCTATAATGAAATGAGATCAATAGGAGGTTTTACTATCATGAAATATATTGCAACGAGCGTAAGAGTTCTGTTTCTCGCTCTATTCCTGTTCCTTCTGGCGAACGGTAAGGTTGTCATTTGGCTGGTTCTATTTGGAGTTAGCCTGATTGCCGCGCTCATTTTCGGCAGAGTTTATTGTGGATATGCTTGCCCTATGAATACCCTTATGATACCCATAGAGTGGCTATCAAAAAAACTGAAATTCCAAACAGCAAACGCACCTAAGTGGCTGAAAAGCGGATATTTCACGTGGATCTCACTCGGTGTCAGCATTGTAGTAATGATGGTATCAAAAAAAGTGCTGCATCGCGATTTACCGGTCCTTCCTTTCTGGCTGGTCGTATCCGTTCTTGTTACTCTGAGATATAAGCCTGAAGTGTTCCATAACCTTATCTGTCCATTTGGCGCGTTGCAGAGGGTATTTGGCCGATTCGCGAAGATATCCGAAAAAGTTGACAGAGAGTCTTGTATTGGGTGCAAAAAATGCGAAAAAGTATGCCCCTCAAGTGCGATCGTCGTAAATAGGGTGGATCAAAAAGCGTTCATAACTACTGCGCTATGCCATCAATGCACGAACTGCCAACAAGTTTGTCCAACGCATGCAATTCGTTATAGAAAATAGATTGCGATTCTGTATTATTCCTTTCTTGTGATTTCATTGTGGGAGAAAAGCGATCAAGAGCCGAATTGACGCAATGAGAAAGCTATAATGAACTGAATAGCCGATTGAAAGGAAGAAATGAAATGGAAATATTTGATTTGATGAATTTCGCAGACCAAGGATACGAGAACAGACAGGTGAATGTCTTTTACCAAAATGATTTCTTCAAAGCGCGCGTCATTATACTAGAAGTTGGAGGAAAAATTCCCGAATGTCAAATGGATACTTATGTTATGTTTTATGTTGTCAAAGGCGAAGTGTTGTTCAGGAAAAATGATGAAACCTCCGTGCTGAAGGAGAATCAGGTCTTTATCACAGAGCCTGCTCTATTATCCATGGAATCAAAAACCGGTGCAAGATTGATGGGTGTCCAGATGAAAAACAGAACGACATGACGAACACATTGCTAACAGAAGAAGTTCTTTCTATTGTAGTGCGAAATGTTGCTGGTGAAAGAAGTTTTGTTAAATGAAATCCAGCTGGTTCATTCAGAGAAGTATTTGAGTAATAGAACAATCCTGCGATTCAAATCGCAGGATTGTTCTTCAAAACTGGCCGAAATCAATACTACGTGTCTCTCATTTAGTTGAGTTTTGCAATGCATCCTCAATGGCTTTCAGTATTACCTTGCTACTGTATGTTGCGCCTGATATTGTATCGATCTGTAACGTTTGTTTCTCGACCACAATCAATGGAATGACCTCGGCACCAGCACCCTGGCCATTATTATGCTCTAAAAGATCAATATTGGTTATGTGATGATCTTTGATCGAGACGCTAACTTTCGCTGACACCGGAAGTGCGGAGTATTCTCCGGTATATGTTCCGTCAGATATCGATTTCAAATCGACATCCGTTACATCCAATTGCATTAATTCTTCCAGATTTGACTCCATTTTGCTCAGCGCTGTTTTCGCGGCAAGTACAACTCCCGCGACAGCAATCATTATAACTGCCATTATCAGGATTCTTCGTTTCAAACGCGTTTTCTTTTCCATACTCTGGCTTCCTTATAATTTTTCTCGGAATTGACGCGCTAACTTCTGAATCAACTCTTCTCTGACAAGTGGTTTTGGCCAGTTCACGATACCAGTACTATAAATGCTAGCACCTTTTTTTCCACAAATGTCAACCATTTGCCTCAACGCTCTCTTGCCCCCCATCCATGCCTTGGGCAGTCCTTGTGTCACATAACAGGCAACTTTTTTCCCGGAGAGTGCCGAATTCTGATTCAGATATGCCATCATCACGGGTGCAAGAGAGAATCCGTGCACAGGCGAACCGAAGATCAATACATCGAATCCGCTCGTTTCGGGGTTTTCACTTAGTTGAATTTTCGAAACATCAGCCTCTTGTTCATTTTGTGCAGCAACCTTGAGAATCGAAACTTCATTGTCTGGCGCAGCAGTTGTTTCTTGTATCCTTTGCGCAACGGCAAGCGTGTTCCCGGTCTGTGAAAAGACAATAATTCCCGTTTTCATAAAGCGCTCCTAAATTATATTTGATTTGTGTTTGCGAGTTTTATGAATTTTGCAGCCATGAGAGCACAGAATACGCACCACGGAATCAAGGAAGCCAATGAAAACGCGAGTCCGATCGTCCCCGCCGTGGAGGGTACCATCATGAGTACTCCTGCCGCCAACCCAATCCATGCTGCCGCGTTCCCGAACAATTTACTCTTGATCATAACAAGCGAGATCAAGATTAGTGTGATCCCATTCAGCACATAGTAAACGAGAAATGCGGTTCCTTGCCACTCGGATAATATCATTTGACCGACAATGAGTATCATCGATTTCTGCGAGACTGTGGTGGCAGCATAATAGAGATTACTCATCGACAACATTTCGAACGCTTTATTGGAAGCGAAATATGCAGAGATCCCTAATAGTCCTAGAACCAGCGCAAGCTTCATGATGCCTTCGCTATAGTGCTTCAATGATGTATAGAACCCAAGATACATAATCGCGACTAGAATATTGTTGATCAAATACAGTAAATCTTGATGCAGAAGGCCTAGAATCCAAGATTCGTGAAACAGAGTCAACCACGCTTCAACTGAAGTTGGGATTGGGTATGCAAGGTATACTAATATTTGAATTGGGATGATGAACAGAACCAATGCCGCTGATACGCTGGCTGCACGAAAAAGAAAGCTCGTCTTATTTACTTCTTTTTTTGCGTCGGAAAAACTCATAATTTATTCTCCGTTCGAAGAAAGATATTTGGATAATGAGTTTAGCTGATTCGTCATTTCATTGTTGAACGTGCCAGTAAGCAATGCAAAACGAAATCGTTACTCTTCATCTTAGGATATTCAGTTTATTCGCCCTGTTATTTGCTCTGTGCTCGGGTTCGTTTCTTCCCTCTCGCCATTGTTTTCATTCTACGCGATCAAAAAAACTCACGACAGCACAAATCACAAACAAGTCAATCCGGATATCGATTCTTCAATACAAAGATTCTAGTCTATGCTTCTATGCTCTTAAACAGGCGGATATTGAAATACGCAGCAAACGCAGCAAGCAAAACAAAGATTCCTACCTTGCTTACGATCGCTTGTATAGGCAATTCGATACCAGCAAGCATTTGATATACTGTCTGAACTGGCAGCATGACCCCCATGATAAGGCAAATCATTAGCAGCATAGATAATAATACTCTTCCGAATTCGTCCTCTTTTTTCAGCAGATTTAGGCAAATAAACATCAAAGGGCTAATGATTCCCATATCAATTACATAGGTCACTTCCGTTGTATACACTTCAATGAGCGCCAAAGGTTTTGCTGATATTAAGGACGCGATGATGTCTGGCACCCATGCAATAAATAGAGCCAATCCGGTGACTACGAGAAAAACCGTAATTCCCTTCATGGGCAGTGGTTTTCCATGCAATCTTCGTAGCACATCAATATCAATTTTTTTCATCGATATAATGAGCGCGAATAATGAGGTTCCGAAAAGCGCAATATAGGCAAGGAGAAGCGAGTTGTATGTTACTCCAAAAGCTATGCTTGCGGAATAGTACAAAACCATTCCCAATAACGCATTCAAAAAAAGTTTGGCTTTCTCGGTTCTATTCTTAATCTCAACAACCAACGCGATGACAAGCAACGGTACGGTCAAGAAGAGCATCGTCGCATCACTGCCGATAAAAATCGGTGCTCTAAAATAGGAGTCATGCGAATATATCCCGGCTCCAAAAATTCTTACATCATCGCCATATTGGTTTTTTACAAAATAGCTGTTATCTGTGTGAAAAGAGATAAAACCCACTGTTGCAATGATGATCAATAGTAGAATGATAACGATTATCAATATTTCGAACTTTGCTAGTTGCTTTTTCATCATTTACTCCTTAAGTGTTAAAACAATTGATTATACCGTTAATACATATTTATATCAAGTTCATCATTCAACAGAGATTATCGTGCAGCACTTTTGCAAGAGGCGCATCTGTAAAAGAATGTGCCTTTCTTCCTTTCTAGTTACTTAATAATATCCTCGTTCATATCCCAAACAAAAAAGACATCTACGAAAAGTAGATGCCTTCATAGGGCTGGATAAGATTCCAATTACGTTCCTTGAATCAATCGCATAGAGCATTTGCTACTTCTGCAGCTTTGCCCAGATCCGCTTCGACCGGCACCCAGTTGCATTTCATTTCCGGAGTAACCACTTCAAACCCAGCGTCCGTCAACCGTTCACGAAGCACTTTCGTGGATTCCCCGCTCCAACCGTAACATCCAAAAACGGCTGCCTTCTTATTCTTGAATTTCAATTCTTTCAGAAAATCAAGCCATCCCCCAACTGAGGACAATATGTTTTGCCCAACAGTCGGACTGCCAACAGCGATTGCTTTTGACTTGAAGACTTCTGTCATAATATCATTCTTGTTGGTCTTTGATACGTTGAAGATCTTCACTTTCGTTGCGGGTGAAACGCGCGATATTTCTTTGCCAATTTTGTGCGCGAGTTGCATTGTGCTTTCCCACATGGTGTCATATACAATGGTAATCTGATCTTCCTGGTAATCCTTTGACCATTCGTAGTACTTCTCCACGATACTTAGTGGGTTATCCCGCCAAATCGCGCCATGGCTAGGCGCGACGATATCGATCGTGAGATTCAATGCTAAGACCTCTTCGATTTTCCGTTTCACTAAAGCTGAAAACGGTGTCAGAATGTTAGCGTAATATTTGAGCGCCTCGCCCCACAAAAGGCAGGTGTCAGCAGCATCGTTGAACAATTCTTCTACTGCATAATGCTGACCAAAAGCATCATTGGAAAACAAGATATTGTCGCCCGTCAGGTAGGTCGCCATGCTGTCCGGCCAATGAAGCATTTTCATTTCGACAAACACCAGTGCTTTACCGTTTCCGATATCAATAGAATCACCAGTTTTGACGATGTTATAATTCCATTCCGGATGATGATACTGCCCGTTGAGTGATTTGATCGCGCTTGCGGTACAGTATATGGGTACATTTGGAATTCTCTCTATCAGAGCTGGCAAAGCTCCGCTATGATCTACTTCACCATGATTGATAACGAGAAAATCGATTTTGTTGAGGTCAATTTCACTCGCCAGATTGCTCACAAATTCATTTGCGTGTGGCAGCCATACCGTATCGATTAGTACTGTTTTTTCTTCCGTTATCAAATAGGCGTTCTGGCTTGAGCCATGATTGATCGTGTAATCCGCACCATGAAAAGATTCTAGCTCCCAGTCAGTTTTCCCGACCCAATACACATTGTTCTTAATCAGCTTTTTCATTTTTCTCACTCCTGTTGTCATAGTGTTTTTTGGATCCATTCTCTTACGGCATGCGCTATGATTTAGTATATCACATTAGTGCCAAAACACTATTTGCAAACATAGATAAAATTTGAAAAACTATCTCTCAGCAACCGAATCATAAATGCAAATTTGCCGCATTTTTAGAAAACCAATAGCCCTCTCGTGTCATATACACTATCGCCCTCGGCACCGCCATTCCTCAATGCTCGATCCAGCGTCATGAGCGTCGCAACGACACCGTCGATTTTCACGGTGCTTTTTTCTTTGTCCGGCTTGATGTTCCCAGCCTGATCCGTGCGGATGTAAATATTGTCCATCATCCAGCGCTGAACGGGTTCCCAGCCTGCGCGATCCTCCGCTCCAGCGTCAGCTTCATGAGCTCCTTCGTCGGTGGCGACATGTCCTTGAAACCCTGTACAAAAGGAACGCCCTTGAACCCCATACCTTCAGTGTTTGCACCATCTGTACCGCACCACAACGGTCAAACGCGATTTCGCGGATTTTGCACTCTATACCGGGCTGCTCTATGAATGTATCGATAAACCCAGTAGCTACATTAAACAGTGCAGATCAGAAAAGTCTTAGTCCATTATTAGCTTGCTGTTTTAAACATGTTCCCAAAGACGCAAATTTGCGATATCATATCTCCTATGACGTAAATAGTCAAAAACATATGCTAGACATCAATCTGACCGGCTCGCACCACGTGGAGACGGTGGTGTTGATGTCACGCGTGTAAGTCAAATAAAGAGAAATCGCATCCGTAAGCCATTTCGAAGATTCATAGATCAAACAATCAGTTAAGAAGTATACGAAAATGCCCCGTGGAAACATATCCACGGGGCGTTTCTGGATCATAAAGGACAGGTAGGTCATTACGATTTGCTACATGGCAGGTTGGATGTTTTTGATCTTTCTGATGCTGAGAGAGCAGATGAGACATCAGAATTTTGACTGTCTGATGATTTCATTTTTGAGTATACTTTTCATTTGATATTGAGCGGTTGCTGATGGGATCACGAATCGTGTGAATTTCAATTTTCGTTTTCTATGATTAACTCACAAACGCAGTGCAACCATATCTCTTCAGTGCAGTTTCGTATAGCCAATCACCATACGGTTTCTTCGGTTTAGAGCCAATAGATAGAAAACTATTTGTCAGTATCATCTTCATAATGCAATCTCATTTGTTAAATGGTATATTGTGATTACAGTTACATGTTAAGTGAAGATAAGAAGAAGTTACTGGAATCGGAAGCTTAGGAATTTCGGACTATAAATCGATGTAAACATCCATCATCATGTCAGTGAATATTCTGCTTTCTATACTTGTCCTTATATGGTGGCTAATATCTTACAAAGTTATAATTGAATGGTCATTCAGCAAGGAGGAATCATATGCTTCAAAATATGAAAAAAATACTTCAGAAATATGATGAAGTGAATCCGGAAGCTTGCTTCACCAATCTTAGAAGAATGAAATATGTCTCTTTGGTTGGAATTCTGGTCAGTATGTTGCATATCTTATACTTCTTATTTTTTGTAATAGCAGAAAACGATGTTGAATCCAGATGGCGAATCGGCATCATCTCATCCCACGGCGTTCTAGTCCTCTTGTTTGCCTTCACTTGCCTGACCATCACTTATTTAACAAAGAAAAACAAAGCAACTTTACTCAGAATCCAAATCAGTCAGTATATTTTTATTTTAATCATGATGGCTATAGGGATTGTAATCGTTACGCTGGATCAACTAGTTACAACAAGTATCACACCATTTTTAGTGATTTGCACAATCATTGCACTCGCATTTCTATTACGACCTTTGGCATCCGTTCCGATTTATCTGATTTCTTACCTGCTTTTTTATGTTTCGATAGCATATACACAGAATGATCCGTTCGTATTGGCATCAAATCGAGTCAATGGCCTTACCGCCTTAGCCATCGGTATTGCACTATCCAATATATTGTGGAAGTACTATGCGAAAGATTTTTCCCAGAAAAATTTGATCAAGCAACAAAACACGGAACTTGTTCTAGAAAAAAAGAAGCTAGAAGAAACGAATGAAAAATTAAACCATTTGGCTGCTTATGATAGTCTGACGGGTTTATTGAATCGAAGAGAGTTTGAAAAAATCGTCAACAAAACGTTGCTCGAAATGAAGCGTTATCAATCCAATTCTTGTATTATGATTGTTGATATTGATCGCTTCAAAGATGTGAATGATCGATATGGACATCCAGTAGGCGACGAGCTCTTGAAAGCAGTATCCATACTTGTTAAAAACGAATTAAGAGAGATTGATATCATTGCGCGGTGGGGCGGCGAAGAATTTATCATCATGCTGCATAATACTCCTGCTCAAGATGGTGCTCGTGTAGCAGAGCGTTTACGAGGGGCAATTGAAAAAAACAAATTTATAATCGATGAACATGAAATTCGAATTACTGCTAGCTTTGGAATTTCTGAGTTGCTTTATTTCGACACCGATTGTCTCAATACAGCTTACCGAAAGGCCGATAAAGCATTGTACATAGCCAAAAATGGCGGCAGAAATCAATGCGCTCTTGAGTCAAAGTAGAGTGTTTACCATACGCATATTTGCATTATCATGATTCCAATGACGTAAATAGTCAGAAACACCCGCAAGACATTAATCTGGCCGACTCGAGCCATGTTGTGACGGTGGTGTTGATACAAGCGTATCATCTATTTTCGAAACAGTCCGTATAAACCATTCTTGATCATTCAAGCATCAATAGATAGTTTGAAAAACATGCAAAAATCGCCCCGTGGGAACACTCCCGCAGGGCGATTTGTTTTGCTACGATTGATGATCAAAACATAATTTGGCCTATCTCTATACAATATTTACGAAAAAAGTGCGCTGGCGAAGGGACTACAGTAAGCCCGTTCGCACAGCGCACCAAGTGTTTTAACCGATATTGACTCGATTAAACCTTCGCGCGGATCTTGGAGATAACATCGAATCCAACTGCGATGAGGAGAACGAATCCCTTGATCGCCTGCTGCCAGTCGATGCTCACGCCCATGATGGACATACCGTTGTTCAGAACGCCCATCAGTAAGCCGCCGACGATTGCGCCAACCACAGTACCGATGCCGCCCGTTGTCGATGCGCCGCCGATGAAGCACGCCGCAATCGCGTCCAGCTCGAAGCCGTAGCCGCCCTTCGGCGTTGCGCTGTTCAGACGGCCAGTAAACACGATGCCGGCCAGCGCCGCGAGCACGCCCATGTTCACATAGACCCAGAAGAGCACGCGCTTGGTCTTGATGCCGGAGAGTCTCGCTGCCTTCGGATTTCCGCCGTAGGCATAGATGTGTCTGCCGGGGATCGTCTTATCCGTGACAAAGGTGTAGAGCAGCACAAGCGCCACGACGATGAGCAACACGGTCGGGATGCCGCGATAGAGCGCCAGCGCATAGCTAAATGCCATGATGACGGTGGTGAAAGCCAGCAATTTCAAAATGAACGCGCCGACGGAAGGTACATCGAAATTGTACTTGACCTTGCTTCTGCGCTTGCTGATCTCATTGAAGATAAAGAGGATCGAGGAAACCGCACCGGCAAGCAGCGCCAGTAGGTTGATTCCTTCGATGTTTGCGATGTCCGGCACGAAACCTGCGGCTAAAAAGGTGTAAGTTGAAGGTAACGGGGCAAGGCTCGTTCCCTGCAGGGCAACCATGGTAAGGCCTCTGAAGATCAACTGTCCGCCGAGGGTAACGATAAACGCCGGCACGCCGATATATGCAATCCATAGTCCTTGCCAAGCGCCGATGACGAATCCGGCCATCAGGGACAGCACGATCGCGATCCAAACCGGCATGTCCATCTTGAGGATGAATATTGCAGACAGTGCGCCGACGAGACCCACGACCGAGCCGACCGAAAGGTCGATGTTGCCGATGGTCAGGATGCACAGCAGCATTCCGACTGCCAGAATCATAACATAAGCATTTTGCTGGATCAGGTTTGAGATATTCAGTGGCTTAAGCAAGATGCCTTTTGTCAGGAATTCAAACACGATCACGACGAATACCAAGGCGATGATCATGGCGTACTGACGAATATTTCCCCGAAGCAAACTTTTAATGCGTTTCATTTTACGACCTCCTTGTTGCTCTGCATAATAAACTGCATGATCTTCTCTTGAGAGGCTTCCCTCGCCATGAGTTCGCCTACGATCATTCCTTTGTTCATGATGTAAATTCTATCGCACATCCCCAGCAGTTCAGGCATTTCGGACGAAATCATGACGACCGATTTACCCTTCTCCGC